>RRYU01022240.1_pt1 | contig 49314 bp, 42 predicted proteins | sample 2162651 | NCBI WGS metagenome assembly RRYU01 (sample SAMN10267283, study PRJNA491782) | microbial mat metagenome | isolation source: biomat in the production well | place: Japan: Minami-Kanto gas field, natural gas well KTG3 | collected 2017-06
TCTCGGGCGTGGCGGGGTTGTCGTCGGGATGGACCATCGGCGGCAAGGCGGATGCGCGATCGGCCGCGGAGGCGCGGGTCGCGGGTCCTGGGGTCGCGGCAGGCGCGGCGGGTCTGTCGGTGTCGGATGCTGCAATCGGCGGTCGTGCAGGAGCGGAGCTCGGCTCGACCGTCTCCTTGTTGCGGTCGTAGACGATGTAGAGTGATGTGGCCACAATCAGCCCGGCAACGGGATAGCGAATATCGAACATCTGCGGTCTCCTCTGGTGATGGCCGGCCGTAGGTTCGGCTCTTTCCCCGCCGGGCGGCTGTATGGGCCAATGTCCGGCCTTTAAATGGGCTTGGTCGACAGCGCGCTGGCGCTGTGCTCGTTAAGCTGATCTTCGGAAAGGCATCGACCAACCTGTAGGGGCTCTGATGCTCACTGTCCGGGACATGGCGACATCCAGATGAATGGCCATGATCTTGCCATTTTCCTCGGCATTCATCATCGGAGATTCAAGAGGCGCCCACCGAAGGGGCCACCTTTGTCAAGCTCTTCCGTACCGGATGGGGCCTGGGTCCGGGCTTCCTGCTTGCCTCGCAGTCCTGAAGCGGTCGAATGAGGTCGGCTCCCTTCGAAAGCGAGAGTCCGTGACAGACGAAGGGGTGGCGCTCGGTCAGGGCACGCAGACGGCGAGCGTTGACGCCGCCCATGCCGATCCAGTTCTCCGGGGCGATCTCGTCGAAATCCACCTCTGCCGGACCCTGCTCGGCCAGGGCGCCCGGGAAGGAGCGCCGCAGGCCGAGACCGACGCCATGAAGGGTGTCGGTTGGAGTGTTCATGGCGAGTCAGGGATTCGGATCAGGTCGCTCGGATCAGGATGTGCCGCCGCACTTGCCTTCGCCGCATTTGCCTTCCGTGCCTTTGTCGCCGCCGCACTTACCTTCAGTCCCCTTGTCCTTGTCCCCGCCGCATTTGCCCTCCCCGCACTTACCCTCCCCACACTTGCCTTCGGTGTCGGCTCCTGCCACTTGCATGTAGCCGGCATCCAGCGTCTGAGCGGCGAATGGGTTCTCGGCGGCTTGTGCGAGGCCCAGGGTCCCGAGGCTGCCGACAAGGGCAGCACCAGCCAGGGCAGCAGCGGGCGTGATGGTCTTTTTGGTCATGGGTCTTATCCTCGGTGTCAGTGATGCTGGGGGTGATTCAGGCGTCTGGAGTGTCGGACGCCAGCGAGCATTATCGCAGCAACCAGCTCGGTCTTTACAACTGATGGCGCCTGCGGCTGAATGCGAGCCCCGGGCGACGATTCCGCGACGACCAAGCTTGTCGACTGCTTCACCGAACGAGACCCGATGTCTCGAAAGATTCTTTCAGTCCCCGTTCAAGACTGTGCAAAGAGGCCCACGATTGGGTTCCAGACGTCGGGGACCGCCGTGGCCGCGCTCGGGTCGGCGCGGGCGATCAACCCATCTCGCCGGGCCGGACCGCGCGTTCGACCGGCGTCTTGAAGCTGAACGGGCGCGAAACCGGCACGGAGCGTAAGCTGCCCATCGCAGGCCGGACCAGCCTCAACTCCACTGGTACTTGCGGTCGTCGAGCCCGTGGTCGCCTTCGAGGATCTTGCGTTTTCCGTCGAGAAGAAAGGCGATGGCGCGCTTTAAATCCGCGAGCATGACGAGCTGTTCCGCGCCCAGGCGCATCGAGGCGTAAGAGGCTGCGAGCAGCACCGCGTTCTGGATGTCGCCACCCGCGGCACCTTCCGAGTAGAGGGCAAGGACCTCGAAGTCGACGTCGTCGGCGAGGGGCAATTGGCGGGGGATGTGACAGCGCCAGATCTTTTCGCGCTGGTCCGTTGCGGGGAGTCGAAACTCGACATGGGCGAGCATGCGGCGCAGGAATGCGGTGTCGTAGTTCTTGACCAGGTTGGAGGCGAAGATGACCGCGCCGTTGAAGTTGTCTAGCTCGATCAGCGTCGTGCTGCGGGCGACGTTGATGCTGTTGTCGGCCGATTGGGCGACATTCACCAACCGCTTGCCGAGGATCGAGTCGGCTTCGTCGAAGAACAGCAGGGCCCCGGTTTCGGTGGCCTTGGCGAAGGCCGCTTTGATGTTCTTGGGGGTCTCGCCGACGTATTTGGATTCGAGCTCGGCATAACTGATCCGAAGGATCTTCTTGCCGAGTAGATCGGCGATTGCGTCCGCGGCGAGGGTCTTACCGGTTCCGGGCGGGCCGTAGAAGTTCAGCGCGACCCGCCGTCCGGTCCGCGCTACGGAGCAGAGCCCCCAGGTCGCATAGATCAGGTCCTGCGAGACCAGGACATTGGTCGCCTCGCGGATGCGCTCGAGTGTGTCTTGGTCGAGGATGAGTTGGTTGAGCGTATGACGAGGCTCGACCGGCTCGATGCCGTCCAGCCGTGTCTCCTCGGCCTCGTCGGACGTCGGCGCGGCGGGGCCGGCCTGAGCAATCGGTCCAACGCTGGTGGTGACACCCCGACCGTATGGATGCTCCAGGGCCGTCTTCGATGGATTGAAGTCGACCCGAATCTTCGGCTTGTTCAGCAGTCCCGGAAACTCGGAGCTCTCGAGGACCTGGACCAGCCGTTTCAGGAATGCGTTGGACGCCGCCGGCTCGATCTCGACCGACGTGTCCTTTCCCTTCTCCAGACAAAGCGGGCAGTAGAGCAGGGGCGCGCCGACCACCTCGACGAAATAATGTCCGAGATTGCTTTTCTTGCCATGGTGCGAAAGCACCAGCTCGCAGCCATGAACCGGGCAGAGCGGGGGTTTGCGCAACAGTGACATCAACCGAAGACGAGGTTCAGCATCGTCAAGGACACGACCAGGAACAGGACCGTCATGATGCCGCCCGCACGAATGAAGTCGACGACACGATAATTGCCGGGTCCCATGATGAGGGCATTGACCTGATGGGTGGGGATCAGGAACGAGTTCGAGGTCGCGATGGCCACCGTCAAGGCGAAGACAGCGGGGTTGGCGCCGATCCCGAGCGCCATGTTCACCGCGAGCGGCACCAGCAGTACGGTTGCCCCGACGTTGGACATCACCAGGGTGAAGAACGTAGCGAGGATCGCGAGCGCGGCCTGGACAACCCAGATGGGGACGTCCCCAAGTGCCGAGAGCGTCTGCTGGGCGATCCAGGCGGCCGTGCCGCTGGCCTCGACCGCGAGGCCGAGCGGGATCAGCGAGGCCAGGAGAAAGACCGTCTTCCAACTGACCGCTTGATACGCCTCATCGATCGAGAGCACACCCGCGAGGATCATGCCAACGGCGCCGGTCAGGAGTGCGATCGAAAGGCGCAGGTCGGTGAAGAGCACCAGTGCAAGCGTGATCACGAAAAAGACGAGTGCGGCTCGGACTTTATGGGGACGCAACTCCTCATGCGGGTATTCGGTCGTGACCACGACGAAGTTGCGGTCCTTGGTCAGGCGTGTCAGGTCCGCCCAGGTCGTATGAACCACCAGGGCGTCGCCGGCGACGAAAGGCGTGTTGCGCACCCCGCCGGTACTGAAGGTGATCTGTGTGCCCCCGCGATTGATGGCGAGGAGCGAGAGCCCGTAGGTCTTGCGCAGCCAGAGATCGCGAGCTGTCTTGCCGATCAGGCTGGAACCGGGCGGGATGACGATCTCGGCGACGCCGGCCTTGACGCTGGACATGGCCTCGCTGAAGAGATCCAGATCGGGTTTGACCAAGACGGCATTGGCGTCGGCGAAACGTTCAAGCGCCTCTTTGGAGCCGAGCAGCCCGAGTGTGGTCCCGGCCGCGATGCCGAGTGACCGGTCCACACCGTCCGCGCCAAGTCGCAGTCCGTCTCCTTTCTCGACCGCGATCACCCTTATTCGCCAGGTCTGCTCCAGCTCGTCTACGCTGGTGCCGACCAGCGCGCTGCCCGGGCGCAGTTTCGCCTCGCGGATCTCGAACGACGAGAGTCCGTAGGTCTGTGCGAAGTACTGGCTGGTGTCGCTGCCGGACAGCTTGTCGGTCCCGCGCGCCGGCAGTACGAAACGCCCGGCCAGGACGAAGTAGAGGATGCCTGCAACGAGGAGTGCGATTCCGATCGGGGTGACGTCGAAGAGATGGAAGGTCTCCATCGCCGCTGTTCCGGCCGGGAGCGCCTTGTTCGAGGTCAGGATCAGGTCGTTCAAAAGAATCAGCGGGCTGGAGCCGACCATGGTGATGGTTCCGCCGAGGATGGCGCAGAACCCCATGGGCATCAGCAAGCGCGACATCGGCAGCCCTGTGCGCGCCGAGATGCGACTGACCACCGGAAGAAAAAGGGCTGCAGCGCCGACGTTTTGCATGAAGCTGGAGATGCCGCCGACGGTCCCCGAGATGAGCGGGATGATGCGTGCCTCCGTCGCGCCGCCGATGCGCATGATGAAGCCGGCCACCTTCGACATGATCCCGGTCTTGTCCAGCCCGGCGCCGATGATCATGACCGCGATGATCGAGATGACCGCGTTACTCGCGAAGCCGTCGAAGAGATGGTCGACCGGCACCAGGCCCTGATCCAGCCCCATCCAGGGTGCGAATAGGCCGGTCAGTCCGAGTAGAACCATGATACTGATCGCAGCGACGTCGACCGCGACGACCTCGAACGCGAACAAAAAGATGGTGAGCAGGAGAAAGCCCATGACCCACGCAACCTCGATGGACGGTACGACTCCCGCGAGGTAGATGGCGCCGCCGGCGAAGATGACGGCGGCGACATGACCGGTTTTTAGGGCTCGGAACGCGGCGAACATCAGGATGGTCCTCTATTTCGGATCCCTATTTGGTCTTGGGGATTGGCCCCCGGGCGATCGTCAGGGGCCCGGATCCGGAGCCGAATGCGCCGACGTCTCGTCGGAGGGAATGCTCAGGAGTGTCATCCCCGACCTGCGTGGCCTTGGAATCGGAGTCGCGATCTTGTCCGGACCCCGTGCATGGGCCGCCATGGTGCTCATGGCTAGGCGGACTCGCCAACCATAATACTGAAAGGGATCACGAGCTTCATGGAGTTTCTTGCTCGCTCGGTCTGGCCCCGGCGACGCACGAGCCCGGGCGAAGGCGTTGCGGGGCCTCGGGGCTTGTCCTTGCCGACCCGCGCCCGTAGCCGTCCGGTGCGCGCACTGCTAGTCTCTGTACTCTGATCTGCACCGCATACCTGTCTGGAGTTGGATCTATGAAACACCTCTTTCGTCGGCTCCTGGTCGGCGCCCCTGCGATCGGCCTGGTCTTGGTTTGTGCCGCCGCGGCCGCCTCCCAGATGGTGAACGTGGCTGAGGAGTTGGAACGGATGAAGGACCAATTTGGATTCGAGGTTCGAGGTCTCGAGCAGACCACGACCATGGAGGGGCGTCGTGCCGACGCTGATGATCTCGTCCCGCGACTGCGTCTGCTCCTCGAGGGCTTCGACCATGTGATCGTTCAGGACGGGGCCGGTGGGGTCGAGCGGATCATCATCCTGGGGGAGAAGGTCGCTGTCGTCGCTCCGCCGTTCGACATCGATGACGGGTCCGGTTTTCCATCCGATGAATCGCAGGAGCCAACCCCTGACGAATCAGCCGATGCCCCAATCGTTCTGCCGACGCAACGTCAAGGAACCTCGCATGCCGTGCAACTGACCCTCGAGGGACCAGGCGGTCAGCGGATCCAGCGCGTCCTGCTGATCGACACCGGGTCGGATCATGTTGTCCTTCCGTCGTCCCTCATCGGGCCATTGGGGATCTCTCCGAATGATCTCCGCATGCAGACCGTGCAGACTGCAAACGGGACCGTCGAGGCACGACTCTCCACATTGGACGGGGTCTGGCTGGGGGAGAGCCGGATCAGCGGCGTATCCGTCGCCTTCATCGAGGATTCGCGACTCGGCGGCAACGCCTTGCTGGGGATGAGCGTGCTCGGTCGCTTCCGCATCACGATTGACGACGAGCAGAACCAAATCACTTTGGCGGCGCGTTGAGCCACGTTTGGTCATTGCCGTCGTTCGGAGCTAGGTAAGTGACTCATGTCACTCCGGTCGAGACGGAGGCTCAGAGGACGCTCGTGTGTTCTTAGGGATCGACGACGCGCTCTGGCTCCAGCTCCTCCTCGCATTGGAGTTGACCGCCCAGATCGGTACAACTGCGCATCTGCTGCTGAGTCGACGCGACGTGCCCTCGACCGTCGGTTGGGCGGGGCTCGTCATCCTTGCGCCTGTCATCGGTCTGGCCCTCTATTGGATGCTCGGGATCAACCGCATCACGCGGAAGGCACACCGGCTGCGCCCCGAGACATCAGAGGCAACCGATCGTGCCGAGTTGGCCTGGGAGCGCCGCGCCCATCGATCGCTGCAGTCCGAGTATCCCAATCTGGTGCGGCTCGGCCATTTGGGCGACGCCTTGACCGGGTTACCCCTGGAGGCGGGTAACCGCGTCGAGCCTCTGGTCGGAGGCGATGACGCCTATCCGCGGATGCTCAAGGCCATTGATGGGGCTGAAAAGACCATCGGTCTCTCAACCTATATCTTCGACAACGATGCCGCCGGATTAGGATTCGCGGATGCCCTGGAGCGCGCACATCGGCGAGGCGTGTCGGTGCGAGTGCTGATCGATGGGGTAGGGCAGCGTTACAGTCGCCCGCCAATGCCCCGCGTCCTGCGCCGCAGGGGCATCCCGACCGCGGTTTTCATCGCTTCGGCTCTGCCCGTGAAGAGCCAATATCTCAACCTGCGGAATCATCGAAAGATCCTCGTCGTGGACGGGCGGACCGGCTTCACCGGGGGGCTCAACATCCGCGCCGGTTGCCTGAAGAACTCTCGACTACGTCATCGAATCCAGGATTTGCATGTTCGCGTGGATGGGCCTGTCGTGCGTTTCCTGGTCGACGCGTTCGCACTGGACTGGACCTTTACGACCGGCGAGCGGCTTGGCGGAGACGCCTGGTACCCGGTGCAATCGATGGTCGGCACGACCCTGGCGCGCGGGGTGCCGGACGGTCCCGACGAGGACTTCGACATCATTCGGCGGATGATCCTGGGCGCCCTGACCACGGCGCGGGAGCGGGTTCGCATCGTCTCCCCCTACTTCCTGCCGGATCAGACCCTGATCACGGCACTCAATGTGACTGCGCTTCGGGGCGTGGAGGTCCAGATCCTGATGCCCGAGCGGAACAACCTGAGGCTGGTGCAATGGGCCGCTCAGGCCCAATCCGACCAACTCATCGAGGGTCACTGTCGGATCTGGCTTACACCGCCACCCTTCGATCACACCAAGCTCATGCTGGTCGACGATGCCTGGTCCTTTGTGGGTTCGGCGAATTGGGATCCGCGGAGCCTGCGGCTCAACTTCGAGTACAACCTGGAATGCTACGATCGCGATCTCGCACGCCGCCTCCACAACCTCGTCGACTCCAAGATCGCTACCAGTCGGGAGCTTGAGATCGGCGTGCTCGCGGGTCGTCCAATGCCGGTGAAGCTGAGGGATGGCTTCGCGCGGCTGTTCTCACCCTATCTATGAGCCTCGTCAGCGTTCCGAAACAGGGTGCGCAGCATCAGCCTCGCGCTCTCCAGTCGCTGAGGCGACTGAAAATGGGGACACATCCATGTGCCGCGGGACCCGCTGATTGGTCAGCCCGTCCCGAAGTCAAACCCTCGCCAGCAGATCGGCCTTCTTCGCGGTGAACTCCTCGTCGGTCAGGATGCCTTTGGCCTTGAGGTCGCCGAGACGTTCGATGGCCGCGAAGATGTCGGCTTCGCCCGCGGAGGGGCTCGTCCTGATCGATGAGGGGGTTGCTGGATCGGGCTCCCAAGCCGGGGGCGCTGCCTCCACCGGCCTGCCGTGACGTGAGACGACCGGAAGCCGGGTGAGATCGACTGTTCCGTATTGACTACCGAAGCTGATGGATCCGCCCAACCCTTGTTGTTGGGAGAAGCCTCCGATCTGATGGTCCAGTGTGTCGTAGACCCAGACATCCCCGCTCGTGTTCACGGCCAGACGCCGCGCGTTGGCGAAATAGGCGTACTTGACATCGTTCTGACTCCCTGTCGCGCTCGGTATGCCGAGCTCCTGCGGCCACCAGTGGTCGGCAGGGTCCGGCACGAAGAGGCTGGACTCGCCGCGATAGCCGCCGCTGGCCTGGCTCTGATAGGAGTCGCCACCCTGGCTCTGGGACTGGAAGCTGCCGGTCTGAATGACGCCGGGCTGATTGGCGAGCAGCGCGGAGAGCTCATGGCAAAGTGCGTCGACCCGCCACTTCAGCGAAGCGTTGAACATATCGCCCAGCATCAGCATGCCGCCCTGCATCCACTGGCCTGACCCGCCAAACTCCGGGTGGCTGAACTGGGCCATGCTTCCGTTGCCGTTGAGCACTGCGAAGAGCATGTGGGTGACCGCATCCGGGCTGAAGCCGTGGCGGCGTGAGAGGTCGTCGACGACCTGCTGACCTTGCGGGGTGAGGTGCTGCATTGTTCTTAGTCCTGGGTGGTTGCCCGATTCCTGGAACGCTAGCACAAGATGGCCCACTGCGTCCGGTCCGGCGCTGGTCGGAAGCAATTCCAAATCTGCACCAGACCGGATATCGACCCGCTCCCGGGACCGCCGACTTCAGTCGGCGCGAGGCGAAGGCGTTCCGGAATCGGAGGGCTCTGCAGGGTCGGCGGACTGTCTCGCCGACTGAAGTCGGCGGTCCTAGGGGACCTTGCGGTCGCCCTACATGATCACCCTGTCCTCCTCGTCATCCGGATCAAGCGCATGGCGATACTGCTGCAGCATGGCCGCCGCTGCTTCCAGCTCGCCGAAGCAGGCGAGATGATAGAGCGCCTCGCCTTCGGTGATGAGCGGGAGGTTGGTCCGTCCGATGACGATGCCGCTCACGGGTGCACGTACCGGCTCGTCAACTGGGCGGAAGGGGTCGGTGATGATGCCCAGGGTGTCGCCCTTGTTGACATGGGCGCCGAGCGGTGTCAGCGAGAGCAGGATGCCGCTCTGCTGGGCGCGCACCCAAAGACTGGCGCGGGCGACCAGGGGTTCCGGGCCGATCTCGCGACGCGCGTGGGCGGCGCGGATCATCCCGAGGTGGCGCATGACCCCCAGAATCCCGCGGAGGCCGGCGCGCACCGCAAATTCGTCGAAACGTAGTGCCTCGCCGGCCTCGTAAAGCAGGAGCTCGACATCACGCGCGGCGGCTGCCGCGCGCAACGAGCCGGGGCGCACCTCCGCGTCCAGGATGACCGGTGTGTCGAAGGCTTTCGCCAACGCCGGCATGGTCTCGCTCGCGCTGAGTGTGGCCCGGATCTGCGGCAGATTCTCGCGGTGGATGGCGCCGGTATGCAGATCGATCCCATGGGTCGATCCTTCGATGACCTCACTGATCAGGGTCGCGGCCAGGCGCGCCGCGAGCGAGCCCTTGTCGGAGCCCGGGAAGCTGCGGTTGAGATCGCGCCGATCCGGGAGGTAGCGCGACTGTCGGACATACCCGTAGACATTGACGACCGGCACCGCAAGGAGGGTGCCGCGAAGGTGGCGCAGCGCCTTTTGGAGCAGCAGCCTCCGGATAATCTCGACCCCGTTGATCTCGTCGCCATGGATGGACGCGGTGATGAACAGACGGGGTCCCGGCCGTCGTCCCTGGATGACATGCACCGGCATGAAGACCGGTGTCGTGGTGTAGAGATTGGGCAGCGGGATATCGACGCGGGCACGTTCGCCGGGCTGGACCTCGCGACCGGCGATGGTTATGGATGAAGCGGTCATCTGGTGGCGTCCTTGGATACAGACCTCCGGATCTTGTCACGAAACCGCCGTCTTCCGCCATCCGTGCCGGAATCCCGTCAACCTTGCCCGCGGGTCCGGGTCTTACCGATCGCGGCGTTCTTCTCGATCAGCTCGATCATCTGCGCGGCGATGTCCTTGCCGGTGGCCCTTTCGATGCCTTCGAGTCCCGGCGATGAATTCACCTCCATCACCACCGGGCCGTGATTGGACCGCAGGATGTCGACGCCGGCGACGTTGAGCCCCATGATCCTGGCCGCCCGGGTGGCCGTCGAGCGTTCTTCGGGCGTGATTCGGATGAGGGATGCGCTGCCTCCGCGATGGAGGTTGGAGCGGAACTCCCCGGGCCTGGCCTGCCGCTTCATGGCGGCTACGACCTTCTCGCCGACCACGAAGCAGCGGATGTCTGCGCCCTTCGCTTCCTTGAGGTACTCCTGAACCAGGATGTTGGCCTTGAGCCCCATGAATGCCTCGATCACGCTTTCTGCCGCCTGCTGGGTCTCGGCCAGGACAACGCCGATCCCCTGCGTTCCCTCCAGGAGCTTGATGACCAGTGGCGCGCCGCCGACCATCTTGATCAGGTCCTCGACATCGTCCGGTGCGTGGGCAAAGCCGGTGATCGGGAGCCCGATCCCCTTGCGCGAGAGCAATTGAAGGGATCGAAGCTTGTCCCGGGCACGGCTGATGGCGACGGACTCGTTCAGCGGGAAGACCCCGAGCATCTCGAACTGGCGCAGCACCGCTGTGCCGTAGAAGGTGACGGATGCGCCGATGCGCGGGATCACCGCGTCGAAGTCCCTCAACTCCTCCCCACGATAGTGAATGGAGGGTGCGTGCGATGTGATGTTCATGTAGCAACGCAAGACATCGATGACTTTGGTCTCATGTCCCCGAATGCGCGCAGCCTCGACCAGGCGGCGGGTCGAGTAGAGGGTCGGGTTACGCGAGAGGATGGCGATTCTCATGGCGAAGCCTTTAGGTGTAGGGCGGGTCGGCTGGGCCGAACCCAGATCGGTGTCCCTTCAGGCGAGCGGACGGAGGACGCGAGGCATTGCCGGCCGTTCGCGATCCAGTCGATGACCCCGGGATCCTCTGTCGGGCAGGCATGATACCCGGACAGCCGCTCTTCGATGGCGTATCTGCTGTCAGGGTGGTCGCTTGATTTGGACCATTTGGACCATTGGATACTGGTAGCCTTGCCCGTCTGGTCCGGTCAACGCCTTAGCGGAACCCGTGCATCGATGCGATTCACTTCGGCTCGGGCGCACGCAGCGTCTCGATCAACATGACGACGACGCCGACGCTGATGGCGCTGTCGGCAATATTGAACGAGGGCCAGGGGTTGAAGATGGCGAGCGGGATGAACGGCAGATAGACCTGGATGAAGTCCACGACATGGCCGAGCAGGATGCGATCGATGAGGTTTCCGACCGCCCCGCCGATCAGAAGCGCGAGGCCAAACGCGAGGAAGCCCTCGCCCGATCGCAATCGGAGCAGCCAGATCGTGAGCGCGGTCGTGACGATGATCGCAACACTGGCGAGCAGCCAGCGCTGCCAGCCGCCCGCATCGGCCAGGAAGCTGAAGGCCGCGCCCCTGTTGAACATCAGGGTCAGGTTGATGTTCGGGATCAACTCGATCACCTCGAACGGACGGAGCATCCCCAGGACCAGCCACTTGGTGGCCTGATCCATGACCAAAATCAGGAGCGAGAGCCAGAGCCAGTGCTTCATGACGGCGCTTTGGATGCGCGGGCCTGGTCCGGCGGCAGCCGAGGCGTCCGACGCCGAGGAGTGTGCCTTAGGCATAGCGGCGCGTCTCGCCCGCTCCTGCGACATTCTCCGCGCAACGTCCGCAGAGCGCAGGGTGCTCCAGGTGCGTCCCGACGTCAGGGCGATGGTGCCAACATCTCACGCACTTGGTGTGCGCCGATGGTACGACCCGCACAGCTAGGCCCTTCAGCTCGGTATCGAGCGCATCCGACGGGCGTTCGCTCAAGGGGTGCAGACGGACCTCGGAGGCGATCAGGGCGAAGCGAAGCTCGCCTTCGAGCTGCCCAAGGAGTCGATGGAGGGCATCATCACAATAGAGATCCAGCTCGGCATCGAGCGAGGAGCCGATTCGGCCCGCCTTGCGGTCGGTCTCAAGCGCGGGTCCGACGGCGAGGCGTGTCGCGATGACCTGGTCCCAGAAGGCCCGATCCATGGGGTCACCGTCCTCGAGCGGAAACAGCCCGGCGTACCAGGTTTCGACAAAGACGGTCTCGGCCCGCTGCCCCGGCAGATGCTGCCAGATCTCCTCGGCCGTGAAGCTCAGGATGGGGGCGAGCCAGCGACTCATCGCCTCGGCGATATGGTACATCGCGGTCTGGCAGGAGCGGCGGGGCAGGCTGTCGGCCCGGGTGGTGTACTGACGGTCCTTGATGACGTCGAGATAGAAGGCGCCCATGTCCACGACACAGAACTGCTGAACCTTCTGATAGATCAGATGGAACTGGTAGTCGCGATAGGCGTCGATGACCTCCTGCTGAAGGCGGAAGGCGCGATCCACGGCCCAGCGGTCAAGCTCGATCATCGCTGACGAAGCGACGCAGTCGGTCGCCGGGTCGAAGCCGTTGAGATTGGCGAGCAGGAAGCGCGCGGTGTTGCGGATGCGCCGATAGGCGTCCGCCGTGCGTTTGAGGATCTCGTCGCTGACGCCCATCTCGGCGCGGTAATCGGTGGCAGCGACCCAGAGACGGATGATGTCGGCACCCAGGGTCTTCATCACGTCCTGCGGCTTGACGACGTTGCCCTTGGACTTGGACATCTTCTCGCCCTTGGCATCGACTGTGAAGCCGTGGGTGAGGACCTGGCGGTAGGGTGCGCGGTTGCGCATCGCCACCGATGTCATGAGCGAGCTCTGAAACCAGCCGCGGTGCTGATCGGAGCCCTCCAGATAGAGGTCGGCGGGGGCGCGCAGACCTTCGCGATGCTCGAGCACGCAGGCATGGGTGACGCCCGAGTCGAACCAGACATCGAGGGTGTCCTGGACCTTCTCATACTCCGCGCCCTCGGCGTCGCCCAAGAGGTCTGCCGGGTGCAGTGCGAACCATGCCTCGATGCCGCGTTCCTCGATCCGGCGGGCAATCGTCGCGATCAGCTCAGCGGTTCGGGGGTGCAGGTCGCCGCTGGCCTTGTGGACGAAGAGCGTGATCGGGACGCCCCAGGTCCGCTGGCGGGAGATGCACCAGTCCGGCCGGCCCTGGACCATGCCTTCGATGCGGCTCTGGCCCCAATCTGGCATCCAGCTCACATGACCGATCTCGCGCAGGGCGTGCTGGCGTAGCCCCTGCCTGTCCATACCGATGAACCACTGCGGGGTGGCGCGGAAGATGATGGGTGTCTTGTGGCGCCAGCAGTGTGGATAGCTGTGCGTGAAGCGGGTCTCCAACAGGAGAGCGCCCTTCGCCTTCAGGGTCTCGACGACATGCTCGTTGGCCCTGAAGACGTTCTCGCCCGCGAACAGAGGCGTATCCGGAAGGAATCGGCCATCGCCGCCAACCGGATTGTCGACCGGAAGCTGATAGCGCTGGCCGACGATGTAGTCCTCCAGACCATGGCCCGGTGCGGTGTGCACGGCGCCCGTGCCGGCGTCGAGGGTGACATGCTCGCCGACGATGACCGGGACCTCGCGATCGTAGAAGGGGTGCTTGAGCCTGAGCCCCTCGAAATCGATACCCCGGCCGTACCCCATCACCCGGTACTGCTCGATGCCCCAGCGATCCATGGTGTCCTTGAGCAGCCCTTCGGCGACGATGAGCCGCTCGCTGCCTTGCGCCGACTCGGCCTGGACGACCACGTATTCGAGCTCGGGATTCAGGGCGACGGCCTGGTTGGCCGGGAGGGTCCAGGGCGTGGTGGTCCAGATGACCACCGAGGCCGGACCTTCGCCGCAGCCGCTCGGCGAGCCGTGACAGCGGGCGTCCAGCATCTCGGGCTCGACCAGGGGGAAGCGCACGTCGATGGCGATCGACTGCTTGTCGGCGTACTCCACCTCAGCCTCGGCGAGGGCAGAGCCGCAGTCGATGCACCAGTGGACTGGTTTGAACCCTTTCTGGACATGACCGTTTGCGATGATGCGCCCGAGCGAGCGGACGATCTCGGCCTCGAAGGCGAAATCCATGGTGAGATAGGGATGGTCCCAATCCCCCAGAACGCCCAGGCGCTTGAAGTCTGCGCGCTGGCCCTCGACCTGCGTGGCGGCATACTCGCGGCAGGCGACGCGAAACTCTGCCGCGCTGATCCTGTGTCCCGGCTTGCCTTTCTTCTTCTCGACCTGAAGCTCTATCGGCAGACCGTGACAGTCCCAGCCGGGCACGTAAGGGGCATCGAATCCGTCGAGCGTGCGCGCCTTGACGATGATGTCTTTTAGGACCTTGTTCACGGCGTGGCCGATATGGATCTCACCGTTCGCGTAGGGCGGGCCGTCGTGGAGGATGAAGGGCTCGGCGCCGGCACGCGCCTGACGGATCAGTGCGTAGATGTCCATCGACTCCCAGTGCTTGAGCATCTCGGGCTCGCGCTGGGCGAGATTCGCCTTCATGGGGAAGCCCGTATTCGGAAGATTCAGGGTGTCTTTGTAGTCGGTCACGTCGCTCGGTCTCGATGCGTCGGAAGGGGTCGCGTGGGATCCTTGGGAAGGGGTTCCGAGGCGAAGGATGCACGATTGTGGCTTGCCCGGCGCCAAGAGGCAAAATTAGGACAGCAAATAGTCCCGTGCCACCCGCGCATCCAACCGGATCTGCTGCTTGAGTGCGTCGAAGGATTCGAATCGCTTCTCATCTCGGAGCTTGAGTCTGAGCTCGACCTCCAGGTGAAGGCCGTAGATCTCACGGTCGAAGTCGAACAGATGGACCTCGAGCCTGTAGTCCTTGCCGTCGACGGTCGGTCGGGTGCCGACATTGGCGACGCCGGGGAGCGGTGTCGGGCCGAGTCCGCGCACCATCACGGCATAGACGCCACGGACCGGGCTGAAGCGTCGGTGCAGATCGATGTTCGCGGTCGGAAACCCGATGCTGCGTCCGCGTTTGGACCCATGTGCGACACGCCCCTGCATCCGATAAGGGCGCCCGAGTAGATGTCTGGCCTGCTCCAGGTCGCCGCGGCCGAGCGCCTCACGCACACGTGTGCTGCTGATCCGCTCGGTGCCGTGGGTGATGGTATGAAGGTCCTCGACCTCGAATCCAGTATCGCCGGCTGTATCTGCCTGGCCCATCTCACGCAAGAGGGCATAGTCGCCCTCCCGGCCATGGCCGAAGCGGAAGTCGTCTCCGACGAGCAGAAAGCGCACGCCGAGTCCGTCGATGAGCAACCGCTGGACGAAATCGCGCGCTCCCATCCGAGCGAGCCTGGGACCGAACTCCAGAACCATGACCCGTTCGATGCCGCAGTCTGCGATGGCGCTCAGCTTCTCGCGCAACCGGGTGAGCCGAGCCGGCGCGGATTCGGGCGCGAAGAATTCGAGCGGCTGCGGCTCGAACGTGATGACGGTCGCCGGAAGCCTCAGCTCACGCCCGCGTAACTGTAAGCGTTGGAAAACGGTCCGGTGTCCCAGGTGGACGCCATCGAAATTGCCGATGGTGGCGACGCAACCTCGGTCGGTGGGGCGCAGGTTGTGTAAGCCTCGGATGAGCCGCATTGACGTCTGCCTCGGAGAACAAGGGCGCCAGTATACGCGAGCATCCCGGTGCCCCGAAGCATTGGCTCAAGCCCGGATACCCGAAGGTCGCAAAGCAGGGCATGCCTGTGAGCCCAAATCCTCCGTAGAAGTACACAAGCCAAGTGAGTAGAAGTCCCACTAGGAAGCTCGGCTATTGTTGCTAACGTTAAGTCAAGGCACCCGGAAGCGCCACCACTCACATCCGGGTGCGAGATGACACCGAGCACGAATCGGAGGAAGGCACAATGAAACGGTTGATCGTGGCAATCGCCACAAGCATGTTCATGGCGTCTGCTGGAGCATCCCATGTCTATCATGGACTGGCCGAAGGAAACCCCGGCTTGCACGGATACGGCCATCATGATCAAGAGCTCGTTGGCGTGCAGCCTGGAATCGGCGATCGCGTCGACATTTACCATGGCTTGGGATCGGGCAACGCAGACCTGTTTTCGGTCACGTCTCCTGGTGGAAGCGACATCAGGTCCACCGATACCGGGCTTCCAGGGATCTATGACTCCTTCACGAGGAACCCGGATCTGACCTGGTAAGTCGGACGCCGCGCCGTGGCAGCCGCTGACCCCGGCTGCCCGCTTCGCGCTTCGGACGCCGATCCCCCGCAACAGGCTTCTGAAGTGCGCGTTCGACACGTCCCCTGTTCGTCCAACATCGTCGAGGAGATCAGCATGAAACTTCGCGACATTTTGGCACCCTGTTGCGCCTCGCTCCTGATCATGCCGCTGGTCGCCGCGGCAGACTCAGAGGCAACCATTGCCCCACTGCTCGAGGGTATGGGCACCCACCATCATCAGGTCACCACCAGCAATCCTGATGCGCAGCGCTATTTCGACCAAGGTCTTGTGTTGTCGTTCGGTTTCAACCATCAGGAGGCAGCACGCTCCTTCCGCCAGGCCCAGTCCCTCGATCCTGAATGTGCCATGTGCTTCTGGGGAGAGGCTTTGGTGCTTGGACCCAACATCAACGCGGGCATGGATGTGGCCGACAATCCGCGCGCCTATGCGGCCGTTCAGCGGGCACTTGACCTGAAGGACTCAGGCACCGAGCGCGAGAGGGCTTACATCGAGGCCCTGGCCAGGCGCTATGCCGAGCAGGCACCCCGGGACCGCAGCGAGCTGGACCAGGCCTATGCCGACGCGATGGGCGAGATGGCACGGCGGTTTCCCGACGACCCCGATGCGGCGAGTCTCTATGCCGAGGCGTTGATGGATACCACGCCGTGGGACTATTGGGAAGGCGACGGCTCACCCAAACCCCACACCCGGACCATTCTTTCGACCTTGGAGGGAGTGCTCTCCGAGCACCCGAATCACCCGCTCGCCAATCATCTCTACATTCATGCCGTCGAGAAGGTCCATCCCCATCGGGGCATCGCGGCGGCGGACCGGCTGCGAGACCTGGTGCCGGGTGCCGGGCATCTGGTACATATGCCGGGACACATCTATATCCGGGTCGGGCGTTACGACGAGGCGGTGCAGGCCAACGAAAAGGCGATCGCCGCCGACGACGCCTACATCGCGCAGTGTCACGCCCAGGGTCTTTACCCGGTCGCCTATATGCCACACAACCATCACTTTCTCGCGGCGGCAGCGAGTTTCATCGGTCAGAGCGGCAAGGCCCTGGATGCTGCTAGACATATGCAGGCGCACCAGGACCGAGCGCTGATGCGCGAGCCCGGTTATGCAACGCTGCAGCATTACTGGGCGCTGCCGTACTTCGCGATGGTGCGCTTCGGGCAATGGGACAAGCTGCTCGAGGAGCCAAAGCCGGCCGAAGATCTCATTTACCCAACAGGCATCTGGCACTACGCCCGGGGTCTTGCCCAGGCGCGCGCGTTCGACCTCGAAGGGGCGAAGCAGTCGCTGGCTGCGCTGACATGGGTCGCCGACGACCCTGAGATGTCAGCGACTCGGATCTGGGAGACCAACAGCATGGCTCAGATCCTGGCGATCGCGCGTGAGGTACTGACCGGCGAGATTGCGATGGAAGACTGTCAGCCGGATGTCGCGGTCGGACATTTCACAACCGCAGTGAGCCTTGAAGACGCACTCACATACGTCGAGCCCTCGGACTGGTACGTGCCGGCGCGACACAATCTGGGCGCGGCCCTGCTCGCCGCGGATCGGCCAGCAGAGGCGGAGGCGGTGTACCGCAAAGATCTCGAGATCTACCCTGACAATGGGTGGTCGCTGCTCGGGTTGCGGCTGAGTCTGCTGGCGCAGGGCAGGGCCGTGGATGCCAAGGACGTGAGACTCAGGTTCGAACGGGTGTGGGCCGGGGCCGATGTCGAGATCGAAGGCTCGCGCCTCTAGGCCCGGACGTTCGATGGAAAGCCCTTCACGGCACCCGCAAGGCACCAGCCGACGAGGGCCTGAAGACGGGCCTGTATGCCGACGTGAGCTCACCGCACCGCCTGCCGAAATACCAAGGTTTTGTGCGAGAGCTCGAGACGTCGGACAGGGCCGACAACCACAGTGGAGGACGATCAAGATGAAGCCACTTGACAGGATACGCGCCGGAGCGCTGTCGGCTGTCGTCGCAGCATGCCCCTTTGTGCCAGGGACCGTCGGGGCCGACGAGACCTGCATGTCACCTTATATGGCGAAGATCACGGGGCAGGAAGACTTCGTCTATGTCTGGACGCTCGGTGCAGAGGGTGTCGGCGACGAGCAGGACAAGCTCGTCACTGTCGCCGTCAATCAAAACGCGTCCGACTACGGGACGGTTGTACACACAGTCTCCGTCGGCGGGCGCAATGAGGCCCATCACTCGGGCTTTACCGACGACCGCCGTTATCTCTGGGCTGCAGGCCTGGACACCAGCAAGGTCTTTATCTTCGATGTCCACAGCGACCCTGCGAAACCCAGGCTCCACAAGGTGATCGGCGACTTCGTCTCGAAGAGCGGCGGGGTGGTGGGGCCGCACACCGCTTACGCGCTTCCCGGCCGCATGATGCTCACCGGACTCTCCAACAATAAGGATCACGGTGGCCGCACCGCGCTCGTCGAGTACACCAACGACGGCGAGCACGTCGCGACTCACTGGATGCCGACGGACGACAACCTCCGCGGTGCGCTCAAGACGGGCCAGTTTGCCGACGGGTACGGCTATGACCTGCGGGTCCTTCCGCGTCGCAACCTCATAGTCACATCTTCGTTCACAGGCTGGTCCAACTACATGATGGATTTCGGCAAGATGCTGAAGGATGAAGAGGCGATGAAGCGTTTCGGCAACACAGTGGTCGTGTGGGACCTGCATGCGCGCACGCCGAGAAAGGTGCTCGACGTCCCTGGTGCGCCGCTGGAGATCCGGTGCGCCTGGGACCCGGATCACAACTACTGCTTCACCTCCACTGCCTTGACCTCGAAGATCTGGCTCATCTACGAGGACGAGCAAGGCGATTGGCAAGCCAAGGACGTGGCGACCGTCGGCGATCCCAGCCAGGTGCCGCTGCCGGTGGACATCTCGATCAGTGCCGACGACCGGCTCCTTTGGGTGGACACCTTCATGGACGGCAAGACGCGGCTCTTCGACGTCTCCGATCCCTTCAGTCCGAAGCAGGTCTACGAGCGCGAGATCGGCAAGCAGGTCAACATGGTCTCGCAGAGTTGGGACGGCAAGCGACTCTACTTCACCTCCTCCCTGCTCGCCAACTGGGACAAGAAGGGCGAAGACAATGAGCAATACCTCAAGGGCTTCGAATGGAACGGGCAGGAGTTGATCCCGAGGTTCGCCATCGACTTCTTTGCCGCGAAGCTCGGGCGGCCCCACCAGATGCGTTTCGGGGCCGATTCGCTCTATGGTCAGAGACCCGCCGAGACAGGTGCGGGCGCATTGGCCTGGCGCCACTGACGACATCCGGCCCCGGAGCCGAGGGAGGCAACCAGGAACACTGCCTGCCTCCAGGCTCAGGGCCTGGTCTCACAGCCGACGATGATCAGAATCTTCGCGACCGCGGCCGGGCTCGTCCTCGGCATCCCTCTCGCTCTGGGTCATGGACCTTCGCCCTTGGCCCCGGGCTACGGCGAGCTTGGCTATGTCCTGCCAACCCCCGGCAGCTATAGCCTGCCGCCGCTGGGGGACGCCGCCGACGGCCAGGTTCTGGACACGCGCGGCAACTCACGCGCCCTGCACGAGCTCTACGACGGCCGGGTCGTCGTCTTGAGCTTCATCTATCGTTCCTGCGACGACGTCAACGGCTGTCCCCTGGCCGCCACCGTACTCCATCGCATCCGCCAGGCCACCGCCAAGGATGCGGCACTCGCTCGGACGCTTCGGTTGATCAGCCTGAGCTTCGACCCTGAGCGGGACACCCCGGAGCAGATGGGCCGCTTTGCGGAGGGGTTCCGCTTCTCCGAAAGAGGGGCCGAGTGGCTCTTCCTCACCTCGGCTTCGCAGGAGATGCTCGCGCCGATCCTCGACGCCTACGGACAGTCGGTGCTGCGTGAGCCGGGAGCGGATGGCGGGGCGAGTGGGGCCTTTGCCCATATCCTGCGGGTTTTCCTGATCGACCGCCGGGGGCGCATTCGCAACATCTACAGCCCGTCGTTCCTCCACCCGAGCCTTGTCCTCAACGACGTACGCACTCTGCTCATGGAAGAGACTCAGGCGTCGGCGGTCGGGGTGACCGTCGCCGCCGCGACCGGGCCGGCAGACGACAGGGCCGCATACGAGACCCGCGACGATATTGTGCGCTCACCGAGACTGCCTGCGGGTCGCGGCCAGGCGCTGGATCTGATGGCCAACCTGAGGTCGCCGCCGCTCGGACTGCCGCCGACCCCGCTCCCCGAGGACACCCAGGTCACCGCCGAGCAGGTTGCCCTCGGACGCAAGCTCTTCTTTGATCGGCGCCTCTCGCTCAACGGCACCTTCTCGTGCGCCATGTGCCATATCCCAGACCAGGGGTTCACCAGCAACGAGCTTCAGACCGCGGTGGGGATCGAGGGGCGTAGCGTGCGGCGGAATACCCCGACCCTCTACAACGTCGGTTATGCCAACCTGCTCTTCCATGACGGTCGCGAGACTCGCCTCGAGCACCAGGCATGGGGCCCGCTCCTCGCGCCCAATGAGATGGGCAACCCATCCATTGCCAGCGTGATCGGCAAGCTCCAGCGGCTGGCGGACTACCAGGACCTCTTCGAGACCGCCTTCGGCCGAGGCCCGGACATGGAAGCGGTTGGGATGGCTCTCGCGAGCTACCAGCGGACTCTGAACGCTGCTGACTCACCCTTCGATCGCTGGTACTTCGGCGGCGAATCGGATGCGGTGAACGCGGCGGTCAAGCGCGGCTTCGCCGTCTTCATGGGAAAAGGTCGCTGCAGCCGCTGCCATGCCGTTGGACAGCGGTCTGCGCTGTTTACGGACCACAAGCTGCACAACACCGGGGTTGGCTACCGCGAGACCATGGAGCGGGAGCCGCCCCGGCGGCGCGTCCAGATGACGCCGGGCGTCGCCCTCGAGGTGGACGCCGACCTGATTCGCTCGGTGTCAGAGCGTCCGACCAACGACCTCGGACGCTATGAGATCACCCAGGACCCGGACGACCGCTGGAAGTACAAAACCCCCAGCCTGCGCAACCTGGCCTTAACGGCGCCCTACATGCACAACGGCTCACTCCTGACCCTCGACCAGGTCGTCGAGCTCTACGATCGCGGTGGGGTACCGAATCCCCTGATCGATCCGCTGATCCTGCCCCTTGGTCTTTCCGACCAAGAAAAAGACGACCTGGTGACCTTTCTGGGCTCTCTGACCGGCAGCAACGTGAGCCGCCTGGTCGCCGATGCCGTTGCGGCCCCCGTAGGCGATGTGGAGACCACCGACCCGCGTTGGTGGGACTAGTGCTCCGGAGCACCGCGGCAACGCCAGCCGCGCGGGCGGTCGGCAGGGACGACCCGCTCCATGCGCGGGAACCTGTCATCAACAACAGAGAGGGTTGAGCAACGGAACCTGATCAGTGCGCTCGACCTCGAGCGAGCGGACGATCAAAACCTGACAGGCGTCAGTGATGACGCCGATTGGCCTCGTCACGATCGAGTCGGACTGAAGACGACGCAGGTTCCGCCGGGCGCGCTTGCGCATCACTCACGCCCCATGAAGTGCCGGGGGCGGATACCCATCGCAAGCAGCGCCCCCGTGTAGACAGTTGCGCCGACCAGGATCCACATCAGGAGACGCCAGATCCGCTCGCTCAGGCCCATCTCGATCCAGTCTGCGGTTGCGCCGACGCCGAGATGGATGAGCATCCCCATCAGGAGGTTTGCGACCAGCGCCTTGATCATTAACGCGATCCAACTGCGTTGGGGACGAAAGATGCGTTCCTTGAGAAGGCCCTGAAGCAGCAGGCTCGCGTTGGTGATGGCTGCGATGGTGGTGGCCAGCGCAAGCCCTGCGTGGCCGAATGGGAACATCAGGATCAGATTGAAGACCATGTTGACGACAAGCGCGATGACGGCGATCCGTACCGGTGTCTTCATGTCCTGACGGGCATAGTATCCCGGCGCCAACACCTTGATGCCCATGAAGGCGACCAGACCAAGCGAATAGGCCATCAGACTCAGGCTGGCCATCTCGACATCGCGGGCGCCGAACTCGCCTGAATGGAAAAGCGTTGTGATCAGGGGCCCGGCAAGGACGAGCAGCCCAACGGCGGAAGGTACGCCAAGCAGCAGCACCCAGCGAAGCGCCCAATCCATCGTATAGGAGAAGGCGACCGGATCATCCGCCGCATGCCTTTGGGACAGCCGGGGCAGGATAACGGTGGCCAGCGCCACGGCGAGGATGCCCAAAGGAAACTCCATCAGCCGGTCGGAGTAATACAGCCACGAGATGCTTCCGGTGACCAGGAACGAGGCCAGCAGGGTATCGAGAAGCAGGCTGATCTGGCCGACCGAGACCCCGAACAGGGCCGGGACCATCAGCTTGACGGTCTTGCGCACGCCCGGGTCCTTGGTCGCCAGGCGAGGGCGCGGCAGTAGCCTGAGCTGGGCCAGGAAGGGGATCTGAAAGAGCAACTGGGCGATGCCCGCGATGAAGACGCCCCAGGCGAGTGCGACGATCGGCCGCTCCATCATGGGGGCAAGATAGACGGCGCAGAGGATGAGCGAGATGTTGAGCAGGACGGGCGTGAAGGCTGGGATGCCGAAGCGCTCGTAGGTGTTCAGGATGCCGCCGGCGAAGGCGGTCAATGAGATGAAGAGCAGGTAGGGGAAGGTCAGCCGGAGCATCTCCGTGGTCAGCGCCAACTGCTCTGGCTCATTCACGAAACCCGGCGCGAACAAAAGGACCAGGAGGGGCGCGCCCAGGACGCCGATCACCGTCACCAGTAGCAGGACGCCCCCGAGCGTGCCGGCAACTGCATCGACGTACGCCTTGAGCGCATCGAAGCCCCGTTTCTGCTTGTACTCGTTCAGCACCGGGACGAAGGCCATTGAGAAGGCGCCTTCGGCGAAGAGCCGACGCATGAAGTTCGGGATCTTGAAGGCGACGAAGAAGGCGTCCGTTCCGGCGTCGGCGCCGAAGAGCCGGGCGACCACTAGGTCGCGCACGAAGCCGAGGACCCGCGAGAGAAAGGTGTTGCTACCGACCTTGGCGATCGATGCGGCGAGTGAAGCCACGGTAGATGGGACTCCGCAAAAGCGCGGATTATAGGGTGCCCGGGCCTGGGGCGATCGATCTCTTCGGTGGTCGGATCGACAAGCCGGCAGCCGACGTGGACGTCGGAGCGGAGCAGGATGCTTCCGCTCCGACATCGAGATCACGTCGCGCAGGACGCGATGGATCGGAGTCACCGGCGCGTGTGCCAGCGCAGCAAGATCGCCCGGGGGACCGACGTCCTATCGGATCAGGCCGCTTGTGGTGAGCTGGCAGGCGCTGGCGTCACGCCGGTGGATCCGACCATCAACGGGTCTTTAGTACGTTGTCCGTTGCTGTTGTTGATACGTCTGCTGCTCGCGCTGTCGACGCCATTCCTCGCGATCCTGCTGTTGCTGAAGCTCCTTTTCATGCTGGTCGAAGGCGAAGGCGCCGAGTGCTCCCACGCCTGCGCCAATCAGCGCACCGCGACCTGCATTTGCGCTCAGCGAGCCGACGGCCGCGCCTGTTGCGGCGCCCGCGGCGGCGCCGGTCGTGGTCCTGGATGCCGTGGTCGTTCCGCAGCCGGCCAGCGCTGCGGTCAGCAGGGCCGTCATGATCAAGGGTGTCGTTCTCATCTGTACTAGATCTCCTGATGCCTGTTGGTCGATCCGCCCAAGACCAGGGAAACGCCGATCAAATCAGCATTTCCCGCGACACATGGATGTGCCGCCATGTTCAGTCGTCCGGGCGACTGAACATGGGCCGATTCGGAAACTTCGAGTCGCGTGCTGATCCTTACCGGATGGCAGATCATCAGCGTCGCCCCAGCGCCCTGGTCAGCGCTGGGGCGCGATTATACATCTCTCTAAGACGGCGGATCTGCGCTTAGATTCAATGCATTCAATGCTGCGTCGCCGCTGAAGGCACTGCGGGCGTTGACATCGACGCGACGCCCGTGGAAAATGCGCGGTCTTTATCCGATTACAGATTTGCATCGCCGGATTTTTAGGAGATCCCTTTGGCTAACTCAGTACAAGCCCGCAAGCGCGCCCGTCAGGCGGAGGATCGCCGCCAGCAGAACGCCTCCCAGCGCAGCACCTTGCGCACCTTCATGAAAAAGGTGATCAAGGCAATTCAGGCCGGGGACAAAGAAGCGGCTGTTCAAGCGTTCAAAGATGCCGTTCCTCGTATCGATCGCGCCGCTCGCAAGGGCCTTATCCACGCCAATAAGGCGGCCAGACATAAGAGCCGTATGAACGCGCACATCAAGGGGATGAGCTAGCAGCCTTCTGCAAGCGAATTTCCGACGAACGGTTCAAAAAACCGGCCTCGAGGCCGGTTTTTTTGTGTCTCCATTCACCTCAATGTCAAAGCTCAGCCGGTTATCTTGGCTTGGGGGTGCGTCGCTTCCCATAGGCGAGGGCGAGAAGCAGTACGCCGAACAGGATCATGGGCGTCGAGAGGACCTGTCCCATCGTGAGCCAGCCAAAGGCCAGGTAACCGATATGTGCGTCGGGCTGCCGGACGAATTCGACCGCAAACCGCGACAACCCGTAGCCGAGCAGGAACAGCCCGGAGACGGCCATCACCGGGCGCGGCCTGCTGGAAAACAGCCAGAGGACGAGGAAGAGTGCGAGACCCTCGAGTGCCGCCTGGTAGAGCTGCGATGCATGGACTGGCAGGCTCCAGACCGTCCCCTGCGGCAGGTCTGCGCACTGGCTCGGGAACTCCGGGCAGGGTAGACGCATCCCCCAGGGGAGATCGGTGCGATGGCCCCAGAGCTCGCCGTTGATGAAGTTTCCGATGCGCCCGGCAAACAGCCCAAGCGGAACAAGGGGAGCCAGGAAGTCGCCGACCTCGAAGAACCGCATGCCGTGACGGCGTGCGAAGAGGAAGATCGCGATCAGCACCCCGATCAATCCGCCGTGGAAGGCCATACCGCCTTCCCAGACCTTCAAGATGTTCAGTGGGTTGGCGACGAGCTGGTCGAACCCGTAAAAGAGCATGTAACCGAGGCGGCCTCCGACGATGGTGCCGATGACACCGTAGAAGATGAGGTCATCGACCATCTCCGAGGTCCAGCCTGAATGGGGGCGGGCGGCTCGCCAACGGCCCAGTGTCCAGGCGAGCGCGAAACCGACCAGATAGGTCAGTCCGTACCAATGGATCCGCAGAGGGCCTAGGGCGAGGGCGACGGGGTCGATGTCGGGGTAGGTCAGCATGGCGGGCGCTAGTATACAGGGTGGTTCTCGATTTCAAGGCGTCGGATGCAACAGAATTTCGAGTCCTGTGGCGAGCCGGACGACGTCCTCGATCACAAAGGCACGAACGACTTTGCCGTGCCGGTGAAGTCGAATCCCGGCAGCTTGCGATAGAGCTGTCCAGAGAATTGAGGCGCCCAGTCGATATGCTCCCCGTCCGGCCCGTCGGCGAGATCGTCGATGAGCCTGGCTCCGGGCTTGATGGGATGCGCGGGCGCTGCGGAGAAGGATGCGACACCTGTGTATCCGAAGATCCCGTAGAAGGCTTCCGCGCCATAGCTGCCGGTGTGATTCAAGGTCGACTCGGCAAGGCTCAAGGAAGGAAGCGGCAGGTTCTGAGCCGATTTATGTGGCTCGTCGAACGCCTCGAAGGCGTGGATTTGGACCCCCTGATCTCGTGACCAGCGGAATGCCTCGGTCAGGAAGGCTGCGCTCAGCCTGTCATTGAAATACCTCTGGAAGGTCTCGATCCCGGGCGGGTTGATTCGGGTTTCGTCTTTCGCGAGGGCGTCGCTGACCCGCTTGAATGCTGATCCGGGCGCGATGGGTCGGCCGTCGATCACATAGCCCGGTAGGTTGAAGGCGATGCCGTTCGTCGGATGTCCGATCTCACCGATCATGAGCGCAACGTCCTTGCCGTCGGCCAGCTCGGCGATCGCAAGCTCCAGCCTGCGCCATTGGATGGAGAGCTCGCCCTGGTCGGGGTCGAAGAATGAGCTCCAGTCCCCGCTCGCCCGCGCCAGCTCGACGGCCTCGGCGCTTGGATAGATGTTTTCCATCAGGACGTCTGTGACCTTGATCAACTCACGGACGTCTTGCGTGAATTGGCGGGTCGCCGGGTCCGTCGATTTGGCGTCGACGCCGCGAAAGCGGTGCCCCCGGACCCCGATGGCGAGCCCGAGACCCTCGAAATCCCCGCCGGGGGCCATCTGCTCTCGCGCGAAACGCACCATCTCCGTGATCTGCTGGGTCGTCGTCAGCGCGTCTCCGGCCTTTTCGGTGATCTCGGAATACTCGTTGGAGACGATCAGGTGGGTCAGGGTACCCGGATGGCGGGCGTTGGCGACCTGCGCCTGAGCGAGTGCCGAGCGGATCGCAAAGCGCATCCGAGCGTTGACCAGGGTGCCGTCGACCGCGAGGTTCGGGATGCCCTGCTTGATGGTCAGAAGGGTCTGGCCGGCTCGGGCATTCATCTCAGCGGCGGCAAGCGGCACCTGCGCGTTGGCATCGCCCAGGAAGAAGCCCGGATTCATGACCGCCCCGGGTTGTCCTTTTGGTGAGGGCTCGAACACCCGCAGATGGACCGCCTCGAGGGCGAGATCGAGCCCCGGCGTCCCTGTTGTCTCGATGAGGACCCGCTCCGGTGCGGGGATGACAAAGGTCGCCTCGGGTGGGAAATAAAACAGGAGCTCGTCGGCCGTGCGTTGAACGTCGGGCGTCTCGGAGCCCTCGGCGATGTAGTCGACCCGGTTCTCCGCCCAGACGGGGAATACGGCATAGTCCTCTTCGTCGAGTCTGCGCCAATAGCCGACGTCGAAGCCTGTGCCATAGGTTGCGAGGGTCAGAGGTGCCCCGCCGGCCTGTTCTGCGAGATAGGCGAGCTGACGATACACCGAGCCCTGATGATTCAGGGTGGCCGCTGCCTGAGGGGTTGCGCCGTCGAAAAACCGGAAGGGACGCCTGCTCCATTGCCCCGGGCTCGCGCCCTGAAGTGCGGTTGAGTCGAACGTCAGGCTCCCGGTCGCACTGATGTCGCTAACCCGCCCCTCAGAATCGAAAGACAATCGGATGTGCTGGCGGGCGGACCAGAGCCCGGCCTCCTGATCATCGGTCGTGATGCCGCCCAGATAGCTATTGAACGACGGGGTATAGAGACGGTGCGCTGCGAACGGGTTGTCAGCCGATCCGCTCCACTGGCCGACGTAGGGCTGATAGGCGAGTCCCATCATGACCTGGCTCGCCTTTGCCGGCAGCACCGTCGTCGAGAGCCCAAACAGGATGGCCGCCAGCCCGGCCGCAGCATTCCTGATGGGACCGGTAATGTGGATCGGCTCGCGAGGGTCGACGTCCCTCAGCCCGTTCGCAGTTGGAGCGGCAGTCATGGTGTGGCGGTGCGTCAGCGTGTCCGAGTCGATTTGCTCGGGTTGCGCAACAAGACGTACAGGGCGCCCGTGCCGCCGTCGCGTCGGGTCGCGGAGCAGAAGGCGAGGACCTCCTCGTGGAGACGCAGCCAGTAGTTGACCTTCTGTTTCAAGACCGGCTGGCGTCCGGACGAGCGATAGCCCTTGCCGTGCACGATCAGACCGCATCGAATGCGGCGCCGTCCGCATTCGTAGAGGAACTCGGCGAGCAGCCCACGCGCCTGCTCGGTATGGAGTCCATGAAGGTCGAGCTCGAGTCCGACCGCGATGCCCCCGCGTTGAAGCTCGGCCATCAGGCGCCGCTGGACCCCGGGGCGTGCGAACAGCAGAAAATCATCCGTCTCGACCTCCGATTCGGCCAGCGGCGGGATGCGCTGCGACTCCGGCAGCTCGACCGTGCGTGGTCGCGGGACGGGCGGCGGTCGTCGCCGCTCCGGCTCCACTTGGTCGTACTGGACGGGCTCCGCGTCCTGGACCTGTTCTCGAAACAATGCCAAATCAGCTTCTTGGATTTGTTTCTTCATGTCAGGGCAGGGTATCGTTGTGATCCGGCACGGGCTGCGGGCAGTCTGCTCGCGTTCAAACAACGCGATGACGCGAGCCACGGCGGGCGTGGCATCATCACGCGACGGGTGAGCCTGTCGGGCCGCACACCCGGAGGCGCGAGCGCGCTCCAGGCATCTGCCGAGATTGTTTGGCACAAATCAGTATACCAGCGCGCGTGGGATGCTGGTCCGGGTGCTTTTGAGTATGATCCTAGCCGCGCCAACACGGGCGATTGAGCTCGAGGTTCACGGATTGCGATCGGGGGCGTTTTGACCCTCTCGTCAACAGGGTTTGAGAGACGAAGCGGATGCCATGAAGATTCTCGTCAGCAATGATGACGGCTATCAGTCCCCGGGTCTCGTCAGGCTCGCGGAAGCCTTGTCGGAGCTCGGAGAGGTCGTCGTCGTGGCACCGGAGCGCGACCGCAGCGGGGCAAGCAATTCGCTGACCCTGGATGTCCCTCTGCGGGCCACGCGGATGTCGAACGGTTATATCCGTGTGGACGGGACTCCGACCGACTGCGTCCACCTCGCCCTGACCGGTCTGTCGGACGTCGACCCGGATATCGTCGTTGCGGGGATCAATCATGGACCGAATCTTGGCGATGACGTTCTCTATTCCGGGACCGTCGCCGCTGCGACCGAGGGGCGCTTTCTGGGTCTGCCGGCGATCGCCGTCTCCATGTATTCCCATGAGCCTCGGCATCTGGCGACAGGCGCGGCGGTCGCGGTGCGTCTGGTCACCCGGCTTCAAGAGACACCGCTTGAATCCAGCATTATCCTGAACGTCAATGTCCCGGATATCCCCTACGATCAGATCAAGGGTTTCGTCGCGACCCGCCTTGGGCACCGGCATAAGGCGGAATCCGTGATCCCGGCCTTGGATCCGCGCGGACGTCGCATCTACTGGGTCGGACCCGCTGGCCCTGAGCAGGATGCCGGACCCGGGACGGATTTCTTCGCCGTTCGCAGTGGCTTCGTATCGATCACGCCCTTACAGGTCGACCTCACGCGGCACAGTGCCCTGGATTCACTTCGCCAATGGCTGGACACGAGCACTTGACGTCGGAGGCTGTCCATCGAGGGATCGGCATGACATCGCAGCGGACGCGGGCGCGGCTGATACAGCGTCTGCGTGAGGCCGGGATCCGGATGCCCGAGTTGCTCGAGGTCATGCGGATGATGCCGCGCCACCTGTTCGTCGATGAGGCACTGGCGAGCCGCGCCTATGAGGATTCCGCCCTGCCCATCGGTCACGGCCAGACGATCTCTCAACCCTATACGGTCGCACGCATGACGCAGGCGCTCATCGAGCGCTCCCGGCCAGACACGGTGCTTGAGATCGGGACCGGCTCGGGATTCCAGACCGCGGTCCTGGCGTCTCTGGTGCGGCGGGTCTATAGCGTCGAGCGCTTGGGTGGACTGCTTGCGCGTGCAGAGACCCGTCTGCGCGATCTCCAGTATCGGAATATCCGGTTTCGCCATGGTGATGGCGCGCAGGGATGGCCCGAGTACGCCCCCTTCGACGCCATCCTCGTCACTGCGGCACCGCGCGGTGTGCCGCGTATCCTGGCCGAGCAGTTGGCACTTGGCGGGGTCATGGTATTGCCCGTGGTTGAGGGTGGTGCGCAGGTCCTGATGCGGGTGACCCGAGATGCGGAGGGCTTCGAGCGTGATGTGCTGGAGCCGGTCAGTTTCGTCCCCCTTGTCTCGGGGGTGTCCTGATTTTTAAGGAGTTGAGGATGCTCGTGATAGAGCAGATCCGGGATCCCCGGATTGGTCGTTGGTGCGCTTGCAGTGCCGCCGGACGGCTTGCGATCCTGATCCTGGGCCTTTGGTTTGTCTTGACCCTTGCGGGTTGTGGCACCAAGGGGCAAGCGCCGGTCGGTGGTTGGGATTGGGTCGGGCCGATCCCCGATGGCTACTACCTGATTCGCCAGGGCGACACCCTGAGCGAGTTGGCCGATCGCCGAGGTGTGCGTGTCGAGACCTTGGCGCGCTGGAATCAACTCAAGTCGCCCTACAGGATCTATGCGGGTCGACTGCTTCGGGTCGAGCCGCCGGATGGGTCTCCGCCTCCTCGTCCAGTCAGGGCGCCGACCGGAGTGGTCGCTGACAGGCCTGCACCGACGGCGACGCCGGCGGTGCCTCAGGCCGCGGCGCCGGTTGTACCCTCCGGGAGCCCCCGGGCCGCTTCGAAACCTGCCCCGGCCCCAACGTCGGAGGGTGTGACCGCGGGCAGTCGTCGAGCCGCCTCGGGCGTGTCTTGGGAGTGGCCACTCGCCGGGTCCGTCGTGCAAGGATTCCGTAGCGGCGACCGCACCCGACAAGGCGTTCGGATCCGAGGGCGGACAGGTGACCAGGTCAAAGCCGCGGCGGATGGCTCGGTGGTCTACAGCGGCGATGGACTCAAGGGTTACGGCAACCTTATCATCATTAAACATAACGATAAGTATCTGAGTGCGTACGGCTTCAATCGCAGGCTGTTCGTGAATGAGGGGGATCGGGTCAGGCGTGGACAGGCAGTGGCTGAGGTCGGTCAGGCGGCCGATGGAGGCGCTTACCTGTTGCATTTCGAGATCCGCCGAGACGGAACCGCTGTCGACCCGGTACTCTATCTACCTCCGCGAAAGTGACCCCGTCTGACCGCACGGAGGAAGATGTGGATGCCAAGCGCTGATGGCCAAAAGGCCAACGATACTGGGCCCGACTCCGATCAAGAGATGCTGCTGCTCGGAGCGGACTCCGAAGCCATCGACGAGGACATCGGCCCGGACTTGCCGGATGATCTTGATCAGGAACCGGTCGACTCCGAGCCGGTTGATCCGGATCCGGCCGAGCCCCAAGCGATCCACTCGGCCGTGGAGCGTTTCAGCTCAGGCGACGGCGACTTCGATGCGACCCGGATCTACCTGAACGAGATCGGGGAATCCAAGCTGCTGACGGCCGATGAGGAGATCCACTTCGCTCGTTTGGCGCAGAATGGCGACAATGCCGCGCGACAGCGCATGATCGTCTGCAACCTCAGGCTCGTCGTGAAGATCGCGCGGCGCTATCTCAACCGTGGACTGCCCCTGCTTGATCTGATCGAAGAGGGCAATCTCGGCTTGATCCGCGCGGTCGAGAAATTCGACCCGGAGCGTGGCTTCCGTTTTTCGACCTATGCCACCTGGTGGATTCGCCAGACCATCGAGCGGGCCATCATGAATCAGACCCGGACCGTGCGTCTGCCGATTCATGTCGTCAAAGAGATCAATCTCTATCTCAAGGCGGCTCGGAAGCTCTCGCAAAGTCTCGATCACGAGCCGACCACCGAAGACATCGCCTTGCTCCTGGACAAGCCGACTTGCGAGGTCAATCGCATGCTCGGATTGAACGAGCGCATCGCCTCGGTGGACACCCCCTACAGCAAAGACGCCGACAAACCGCTCGTCGACATGCTCCAGGATGAGGGCGCCGATGACCCCTCCGATCGCATCCATGATTCCGACATCCAGACGAATCTCGACCACTGGCTCGGGAAGCTGAACGCCAAACAGCGCGAGGTCGTGGAGCGGCGCTTCGGACTGCACGGCTACGAGCACTCTACACTCGAGAATGTCGCCCAAGAGTTGGGGGTGACCCGCGAGCGCGTCCGTCAGATCCAGATGGATGCCCTGCGACGCCTGCGCGACATCCTCGAAAAGGAAGGCTTCTCGATCGACGCCTTTTTCAAGTGACGGGTCGAACCCCGCCACGGCGCTGCTCGATTCGGACCGGGTGCTCCGATGTTGCACGGTACAACATCCCCGCCGAGTATTGACCCAGGTCAATTAGAGTTGCGTTAAATCACACATATGTTGGGTCGGATGGCACCGGAAGGCAAGGTCCCATGTTGACTTTCAAGACGTGATCCAGTGATATGGCCTTCGCGATGTCGCGGGATGCTCTGACATAATGAGACGGCCGGATGGCCTTATAATCCTTGTTGTTTTTCCCGATGTTTTCTGGGAGGGTCTATGGAAGCCAGTCTTGAACGCAAGTACAACTTCGACGTTGTACGCTGGTTCACGATCATGGCCGTCGTCTACCTTGTGGTGGGCGCTGCCGTCGGGGTCTTTATCGCGGCGCAGCTGGCTTGGCCGGCGCTGAATTTCGATATCCCCTATATCACCTTCGGGCGTCTCCGCCCTTTGCACACCAACGCCGTCATCTTTGCCTTCGGCGGCTGCACCCTGATGGCCACCGCCTTCTACACGGTTCAACGCACCTGCGGCGCCCGCCTGTGGAGCGACAAGATGGCATGGTTCACCTTCTGGGGTTGGAACCTGGTCATCGTTCTGGCGGTCATCACCCTCCCGTTGGGCCTCACTCAGTCCAAGGAGTATGCCGAGCTCGAGTGGCCGATCGATATCCTGATCGCCGTGGTCTGGCTCTCCTTCACCATCAACTTCATCATGACCATCGCGAACCGGAAGTCATCGCACATTTATGTGTCGAACTGGTTCTTCCTGGGCATGATGGTGATGATCGTATATCTGCACGTCGTCAACAGTCTCGCGATCCCGGTCGGCCTGTTCAAATCCTACTCGATCTTCTCCGGTGTCCAAGACGCCATGATCCAGTGGTGGTGGGGACACAACGCGGTCGGCTTCTATCTGACGGCCGGATTCCTCGGGATCATGTACTACTTCGTCCCGAAGCAGGCGGGTCGCCCGATCTACTCCTATCGCCTGTCGGTGATCCACTTCTGGGCGCTGATGTTCGGCTATGTGTGGTTGGGTGCGCATCACCTCCATTACACGGCATTGCCGGACTGGACCGGGTCACTCGGGGCCGCGATCTCGATCGCCATGATCATCCCCTCCTGGGGCGGTGCCGTGAACGGCATGATGACACTGTCGGGGGCTTGGGACCGGCTGCGTACCGACTATGTGCTGCGGTTCCTGATCATCGCGCTTGCCTTCTACGCCATGTCGACCTTCGAAGGGCCGGTCATGTCGCTCAGGACGGTGAACGCCCTGTCTCACTATACCGACTGGACCATCGGCCATGTGCACTCCGGGGCACTGGGCTGGGTCGCCGGCATCTCGATCGGGGCCATCTACCACCTGATGACGCGCCTTTATCACACCGAGATGTTCTCGGTGCGGCTGATCAACTTCCACTTCTGGACCGCGACGATCGGCACCGTCATCTATATCGTGGCGATGTGGGTCTCCGGGATCATGCAGGGTCTGATGTGGCGCGCCTATGACGAGTACGGCACCCTGGCCTATACCTTCGTCGAGTCGGTGGACGCCATGCACCCCTACTATGCGATGCGCACGGTCGGTGGCGCCATCTTCCTGCTCGGCGCGATCGTCATGCTCTTCAACATCCTCATGACCGTTCGCAAGTCCCTGTCCGAGGGCAGCCTGAGTAAGGCTCGCGCTCTGCCGGCGGCGGCCTAATTCCGGGAGTATCGAAGTAATGGCTGACAAAAAGACGAAGCCGAAGTCCTTCCAGGAATGGATGGAGGTCAACATCTGGGGCCTGCTGATCGTGACGGCCCTCGTCCTGTCCGTGGGTGGGCTTGTCGAGATCGTTCCTCTCTTCTATATGAAGAACACCATGGAGCACAATCGTCATCCCGAGATCGTCTGGGACAGGGCCGGAAAAGAGCCTATCGTCGTCGTCGACGAGACCGGAAAGGAGCAGTGGAATTGGAAGACGGGTCAAGGTATGCGTCCCTACACCGCACTGGAGCTCGCGGGGCGTGACATCTACCAGCGTGAGGGTTGCTACCTCTGCCATTCGCAGATGATCCGTCCTTTCCGCGACGAGCGGGAACGCTACGGACACTTCTCGCTGGCGTCCGAGTCCATGTTCGACCACCCCTTCCAGTGGGGATCGAAGCGAACAGGTCCGGATTTGGCGCGCGTCGGCGGAAAATACTCTGATGAATGGCAGCGTCAGCACATGCGCGCCCCGCGCTCGGTGGTTCCGGAGTCCGTCATGCCTGGCTATCCCTGGCTGGATGACGCCTACGTCGACGGGAAGAAGATGCAGCGGCACATGCGAGGCATGAAGACGATCGGTGTCCCCTACTCGGACGCGGACATCGAGGCCGCGCCGGCCCTGGTCGAAGGGAAGACGGAAATGGATGCCCTGGTGACCTACATGCAGGTCCTAGGGACCATGGTCGCACTTGACGAGTCCAAGACCTATCGTGACTAGTCTCAGCGACTATTTTCAGACCGATTGGCAGGCGATGACGGTGAATGACTGGATCGGGACGATCCTCACCGTCGTCATCTTCCTGCTGATGATCGGCGCCTATTTCTTCGTCTTCCGTCCCAAGAATCGGGAGAAGCTCGAATCCATGAAGCACATCCCGTTCGAAGAAGAGGACAACGAGCATTCCGGAGACCAACATGGCCGAAAATAACCCCTTTCCCGGTGAAAACAACACCGGCCACATCTGGGACGACAACATTCGGGAGCTTTCGAACCCACCTCCACGGTGGTGGATGATCGGGTTCTGGGCGTCCATTCTGTTCGTGATCATCTACTTGACCTTGTTCCCAGGCTTGCCGATCGGTCAGAACGCGACGCCGGGAATCCTGGGCTGGACGCAGATCCAGGAGTTCGAGCGCGGTGTCGCACAGGTCGCGGCGAAGCGCGGACCTTTCGAGGACCGGATCCGCGAGATGACGGCCGAAGAGATCATCGCCGATCCCGGATTACTCCAATACACCCTGGCATCCGCCAAGGTGCTTTTTGGGGACTATTGCTCCGCTTGTCATGGCAGCGGCGGACAGGGTAACCCCGGCTACCCGGTCCTGGCGGATGATGACTGGCTCTACGGCGGCTCACTCGCCAAGATCAAGGAGTCGATCGCGAACGGCCGCAAGGGCGCGATGACTGCTCACAAGGATATCCTCAGTGAGGAAGAGGTCGACAAGCTTGCGCACTGGGTCGTCGAGATGAGTGAGACGCAGGGTGAGGGGAGCCAAGCCGGCTGGGACCTCTATTTTGCGAAGGGGTGCAACGCCTGTCACGGCGAGAAGGCCAATGGAGTGCTGGCCGAGCTGCCGGGCGGTGAGATCGTGAGCGTCGGTGCATCGAACCTGACCGACAGCATCTGGCGGTTCGAGCCTGGTGGGTACGAGAGCGCGAGACACACGATCCGCTACGGCGTCAATCAGCCGGGGATTCCCGAGACGCGTGATGCCGTCATGCCTGCGTTCGGCTCCGTTGCACGCGTGGATGACGTGGACGTTCGCAAGCTCGATGATCAGGATATCAAGAAGCTGGCAATCTATGTCCACCAGCTTGGTGGTGGCAGCTAACTGATTTGTGATGGTTGGCGGACCGGGAGCCCCGGTCCGACGATAACGAGGGGAGCAGGGGAGGAGCCAGACATGACCGGAGGACTGACGTGGGATTTTGTGGCATGGATGTCTCTGGCGATGGTTGTGATCGCGATCCTGATTTTTGCGTATCTGATCTATAAGGTCATCACCTTGATGAATCGCGACGCGGAGGCCCACAAGAATAGCGAGCGTTAAACGGCGTCCTGCATGGCATACGCGTCCTTCGTTTGGACCGTGCAACGCTTCAGTGTATCGTCTGATCCATAGAGTCGCGGTTTAGAAGCGTCGGTTGTGGTGTCGTGTCATCGAGGGGGATCTGAGATCCCCCTTTTTTTGTGGCGTAAAGAACTTCTGAATCAAGCGGTTATCTTTGAGAAAACGCATAGCGAAAAGGCTCTCGTCGGCGTAAGATTTTTCGTTGTCGACAGGGTGGAGTCGATCGACGGCTTGGTCTCTTGATTTGGCGCCGATGTCCGACGATTCGATGGCGCGAGATCCGATCTCGGGGGTTGCCCAGCCCTGGAGTCTAGTGCGCGCGATACCCTGTTTGGAGACTATCGAGTCGCGGCCGCAGCCACTCACCGAGCGCGCACTTACCAGAAATTGACCCTGTCGTGGAGATGATGGTCAATGAATACGAATCCTGCTGTACATCAATCCGCTGTCGATGACCTTTACGCCGAGGCTGAGCACTGGCATGTCAATACCGGCGGCGAGACGATTCACGCCAAACGACTTGCGGGGCGGTGGCGCGCCATCAAGTGGGTGGCGGCTTCGGTCTGGTTGATCTATTTTCTCGGTCCTTACGTGCGCTGGGACGGACGACAGGCCGTTCTGTTCGACATCCCGAATCGGCAGTATCACATCTTCGGAGCGACCATCCTCCCACAGGACTTCTGGATGCTGTCGCTCTTGCTGCTGTTCTTCGCGATCATGCTCGCCGTCGCGACCGCCTTGGTCGGACGTGTCTGGTGCGGGTATTTCTGCTTCCAGACGGTCTGGACCGACATCTATACATGGATCGAAGAAAAGCTTGAAGGCAGCCCTCCACAGCGCCGTAAGCTGGACGCGGCGCCGATGGGCTTCACCAAGCTGCGGATCAAGGCGACCAAGCATGTCCTTTGGCTTTTGATCGGTTTCGTGACCGGCATCAGCTTCGTGGCTTGGTTCACGGACGCGCCGAGCCTCTGGGGGGCTTTCTTCCTCGGACAGATGAATGCTGCGGCTTATATCACGGTTGCGCTCTTCACGGTCGGGACCTATGTCCTCGCTGGCTTTCTGCGTGAGCAGACCTGTTTCTGGCTCTGCCCCTATGCCCGTATCCAGGGCGTCATGCTCGATACGACGACGATCGTTCCGACCTACGACCTGGTGCGCGGGGAGCCACGCGGACGAGTCAAGCGTGGTGAAACCGCGCAGACGCGCACCGCTGGCGACTGTGTCGACTGCAACCAATGCGTCGCGGTCTGTCCAACAGGTGTAGATATTCGCCACGGCCAGCAGGAGGGGTGCATCACCTGCGCGCTCTGCATCGATGCGTGCGATCAGGTCATGGATAAGGTCGGGCGTCCACGCGGTCTGATCCGTTATGCGTCTCTCGACGAGTTGCAGGGGCTTCCCACTAAGCGACTCCTGCTGCGTCCGCGAGTCTGGGTCTACACCGCGATCATGAGCGTGGCGCTGGTCGGTATCCTTTATGGCTTCTCGACCTTGGCGGCGGTGGATCTCAAAGTTCTGCATGAGCGTGCACCTCTCTACGTGCGTCTTAGCGATGGATCGATCCAGAACAAATACACGCTGAAGATTCTCAATAAGATGCCCGAAGAGCTCCCGATCCGGATCAGCGTGACCGGGCCCGAAGGACTGACGCTTGTGGGGGCCGATGACGCCGTCGTCGCGCCGCCCGGCGGCGTTACCGCGACCGTCGTCTTCGTGAAGGTGCCGCGAGAGTTCGTGGACCGAGAGCAACAACCGATCCGGTTCCATGCTGAGGCGATCCGGTCGTCCGGCGTCACGGTCTCGACCGAGCGTGACAGTTATTTCATCGGTCCGCGTCCCTGAACGACCGTCGGATTGATAGGTCTCGTGTCGACCTGGGCTCAACCTCGCTTCGAAGAAGTGTCATGGCGAGACGTTGTTGGGGTGAAGGATTCCGGAAGCCTGAGCGTTGGCCGTGTCTGTGACTCTGGGTTCATTCCGGGTCCAGAGCGCGAGCAAAGACAGCAGTCGTGCCGGGAACGGCTCAAATTTAGGAGAGGTGACAAGCCCATGCAGGTGACCACTGAGACCCATTCCAAACCCATGCCCGCGCTGCGCAGCCCTTGGGTATTGGCCGTGCTCGGTCTGATCGCGACGGTCCTGGTCGTGAACGCGATCTTCATCTATTTTGCGATTACAACGAATCCCGGACTGGTGACAGCCAATTACTACGAGCGGGGCCAAAGGTATGAGAAGACGATGGTCTCGCGTCTTGCGCGTGATCCGGGTTGGACGCTGCACGCGGACATCCCGCAGCCCTTGACGGCTGGCGTGGAAGAGACGATCCGACTCATCCTGGTCGACAAGGCGGGTCAGCCCGTTGATGTCGAGCGTGCGACCTTTTACGCCTATCGCCCGTCCGATGTATCCCGCGATTTCTCGGAGCCCATGATTCAGGAGGGCACGGGGCGCTTCATGGTCAAGACTGCATTTCCGTTGATTGGCGTCTGGGATACCTTGGTTGCGGTGAAGAGTGGTGAGGATGAATACAGCGTCAGTCATCGCGTCACCGTGGGCCGTCCCTGAGGGCGAAGGGAAGGAACCGCGGGCTCGCGCTCCTCTGGAGTCCCTCCGTGTCGACGTCTGACGTGCCTTTGGGAGGACATGCAATCCAGTCTCCGGCCGCGGAGCGTTGCTTCCACTGTGGTCTGACGGTGCTGGAGTCCGCTCGGGAGGCAGCCTGGGTTGCCGGGCGCGAAAGGGCCTTCTGTTGTACGGGCTGCAAGTCGGTGTGCGAGGCCATCTTCGCCGCCGGACTCGAGGGCTATTACAGACGCACCCCCGAGGGGGAGATCTTCGGGCCGCCCCCGGAGCCGCCGAAGGATCTGGCCCTCTTCGATCTGGATGCGGTGCAGGAGGAGTTCACCGATACGGCGACCGAAACCCGCGACATCAATCTGCTGGTCGAAGGCATCCACTGCGCGGCCTGTGTCTGGCTGATCGAAAACGGGCTGCGCGCCATGCCGGGTGTGGAGGAGGCGCGAGTCAATCTCACCGGTCGGCGGCTTCGGGTACGCTGGGACAACGGGCGCCTCAAGCTGTCGCGGATCCTGCGCCGTCTCGGGGATCTCGGCTATGCCGCGGCGCCCTTCGACCCCGAGTCCGCCGAGGGGGCGATCGGTCGCGAGAACCGGGCGATGCTCTATCGCATGGCCTGGGCGGGTTTCGCGATGATGAACCTGATGTGGATCTCCATCGCACTCTATGCCGGGGCCGATCAGGGTGAGTTCCGGAGCCTCTTTCAGTGGCTCGGTTTCGCCATCGCGACGCCTACGCTCCTGTACTCGGGAGCGCCCTTCTTCCGCGGCGCCCTGTCGGGTCTGCGCAGCGGCTACCTGAGCATGGATCTGCCCATTGCGATCGGCGTCACGACGACCTACGTCTATTCGCTCTATGTGACGCTCGGCATCTCCAGTATCGGCGACGTCTACTGGGATACGGTCGTCAATTTTCTGTTCGTCATCCTGGTCGGGCGCTATCTCGAGGCGATCTCACGGCGTCGGGCGGTGGCCTCGACCCAGCGCCTTCTCGATCTCCAACCGAAGGTGGCGACACGGCTGGAGGGTGAGTCCGATGGGATCGAGTCAGTCGTTCCGATCCGTGCGCTCAAGCTTGGCGAGCGCGTCTTGGTGCGGCCGGGCGAGCGGATCCCCGTCGATGGCGAGGTCATCCGGGGTGGTAGCGGGGTCGATGAGTCCATGCTGACCGGCGAGTCGCGGCCGGTCGCCAAGTCGATCGGGGATCAGGTCGTCGCCGGGACCATCAATGGTGCGGGCGTGCTGACCGTTCGGATCGTCGCGCTGCTCCGCGAGACGGCGCTCGGTCGGATCATCCGGCTGGTCGAGGACGCGCAGGCCAGTAAGGCGCCCATACAAAGGCTCGCAGACCGGATCGTCCCTTGGTTTGTGGCGGCGACGCTCGGATTGGCGACGCTGACCTTCGTCATCTGGGTCCATGTGGATGTCGAGATTGCGGTGATGGCGGCGACGGCCGTGCTCATCATCACCTGTCCCTGTGCCTTTGGGATGGCGACGCCCATGGCAGTGGCGGTGGCCACCGGACTTGGCGCCTCGCGCGGGATCCTGATCAAGAACGGGGCGGTGCTCGAGCGCCTCTCAGCCATCGATCATTTCGTCTTCGACAAGACTGGCACACTCACCGTCGGCCGTCCGCGCGTGACCGGGCTGATGAGCGAGCAGGGCCGATGGCGCTCAATGGACGCCGCGGCCGACCTCACGCCAATCGAGCGAGATATCCTGAAGCGTCTCCATGCCCTCGAGCGGCTGTCCGAGCATCCGGTTGCCACGGCGATCCTGGAGCTCTGTGAAGGTGCCGGGCTCGAGCGTGTCGCGACCGAGGTCGACTCGGTCGAGGTCGCGCCGGGTCTCGGCATCAAGGGACGGGTCGACGGGGTCGAGATCCTGGCTGGCTCACGAGAATGGCTGATCCGCAACAGGATACGCCCCTGGGATGCCGTGCCTGAGCATCCCGGTGTCACTGGCGGTCTCGTCCATTGCGCGGTGGCGGGGGAGGAGGTCCTGCGACTCGGCATCGCAGATCCGCTTCGCCCGGGTGCCGTTGAGGTCATCGCTCGGATGCGCGAACGAGGCATCCGGGTCACGCTCCTGACGGGTGATCGTCGCGAGACGGCCGAGGCGATCGCCGCGCAACTCGGTGGACGACAGGGGGCTGTCGAGGTGATTGCCGAGGTCCTGCCCGAGGACAAGGACCAGGTGATTGCCGATCTCCAGCGCGACGGTCATCGCGTCGCGATGGTCGGAGATGGTGTCAACGATGCGCCCGCCCTGGTCCGGGCCGATGTGGGCATTGCCATGGGCAGCGGGACCGATGTCTCGATCGCCAGCGCCGACATCGTGCTGATGTCCAGCGACCTGGAGCGGGTCGAAGAGGCCGCTCGGCTGTCCCGTCGGACCCTTCGTACCATTCGCCAGAACATCGGGATCTCGGTTGTTTACAATCTCATCATGGTTCCATTGGCCATGGCCGCGGTGATTACTCCGCTCATCGCGGCCGTCTCGATGCCGCTCAGCTCGCTCGCCGTCATCGGAAACTCGGCGCGGATTCGAACGCTCCTCCCTCCGGGCGCAACCGCTACCCAGCGCGATGGGCGTTCGGTCACACCTGATCCCGCGGCGGAGTCGGCGTGAGATCGAGGGTTCGATCATGGTCGCTGCATCCGCGGACACCCCGAGATGGAGGTTTGACGTATCGATGGACGTCATCTACGGCTTGATCCCCGGCATGCTGTTTCTTGGTCTGGCAGGCGTCGCCGTGCTCTTCTGGGCGACTCGAACGGGTCAATACGATGACCTGGACGGCGACGGTCGACGCATCCTGATGGACGAAGACGAGATCGACCCGCGCCGCCTGCCCGACATGGATGCGGACCCCGACGATTCTAAAACGCGCCAGGACTGAACCGTATCCATCAAGGGGCCACGTCGTTTCGAGTCATCGGCCAGATTTGCAGCAGGGTGCTGCGCCGGCGTCGACGCGGTTCAGAATTCGTTCTGCAGTCGCTTGTAACCCCGCACCAGGTCGACATTGGCTCTGATCACATCCTCCGAGAACTCGCATGCCTGGGGCGTCACACGCTGGATGGTGTCCAGATTCGTGGACGGGCCGATCCGCGTCGTCGAAGGGACGTAGAACTCGGGCGGGAGATCGCATCCGTCGACCACGGAGTTGTGGCGCACCACGCAGCCATCGCCGACTCTGCAGTTGAAGAGCACGCTGTTGAAGCCGATGAACACCCGGTCACCGACATGGCAGGGGCCGTGCACGATGGAGCGGTGTGCGATCGAGGTGTTACGGCCGACGTGCACCGCGGCACCGGACTTGGAGTGGATCACCACCCCGTCCTGGATGTTTGAGTTGGCGCCGATGACGATGGGCTCCATCTCGCCTTGTGCGTCGACCTCATCGGCCCGGAGGACGGCATAGGGTCCGACAAAGACATTCGCGTGGATGATGACCTTGCCGCAGATGATGGCGGTCTTGTCGATGTAGGCCGATTCGTCGATGACCGGAAGATCGCCGGTGGGGTTTTTACGGATCATTCGTCACGCCTTGATGGGTGGATTCAGCGGGAGGCGGGCTTCGCGCCGCAACGCGGCAAACCCTTCGACTCACCGCAGGGGGCGCAGGAAGGGTGGCTCCGGCGCTTGGTTCCGGAACCTCGGCGTTTCAACCCGTTGCCGCTCGAATAGGCTTGATTCAGGTCACGACGTCGGGCTCGTGACGCCCGGTCCGCGCCTCGATCTGGGCCAGCTCACGCGCGATCAGGATGAGTGGCTGCATCGCTTCCTGGGTCTCCCTCTGGTGCAGGGCAGGGTCGGGCTCGAAAAACTCCAGATAGATCCGAAGCGTGGCACCCTCGGTGCCTGTGCCCGAGAGGCGGAAGACGATACGCGCCCCGCTCTCGAACCCGATCCGGACACCCTGTCGTTCCGAGCGGCTCCCGTCGATCGGGTCGGTGTAGGCGAAGTCGTCCGCATAGCTTACCGTCTGGTCGCCGAGCCGCCGGCCGGGAAGGTCGGGCAACAGGATCCTGAGATGGTCCATCAAGCCTTCGGCCGCGGCCGCGTCGACGGCTTCATAGTCGTGACGGGTGTAGAAGTTGCGCCCGAATCTGCGCCAGTGATCGCTCAGGATGTCGGCCACCGACTGCTGGCGCATGGCCAAGAGATTCAACCAGAAAAGGACGGCCCAGAGTCCGTCCTTCTCGCGGACATGATCCGATCCGGTCCCAAAGCTCTCCTCGCCACAGAGCGTGATGCGACCTGCATCCAGCAGATTGCCGAAGAACTTCCACCCGGTCGGAGTCTCGAAGCACTCCACGCCCATCTGCTCGGCGACGCGATCTGCGGCCTGGCTGGTGGGCATCGACCGGGCGATCCCGCGAATGCCGGATCGGTAGCCCGGAACCAGATGGGCGTTTGCCGCGAGCACGGCGAGGCTGTCGCTGGGTGTGACGAAGCAATGCTTGCCGAGGATCATGTTGCGGTCACCGTCGCCGTCGGACGCGGCGCCGAAGTCCAAGGCTTCGGGACCTTGGGTCAGGGCCACCAGCTCCTTGGCGTGGGCGAGGTTTGGATCCGGGTGTCCGCCGCCGAAATCCTCCAGGGCAGCGGCGTTCATCACGGTGCCGGGTGCTGCGCCCAGCCGCCTTTCGAGGATCTCAACCGCATAGGGTCCGGTCACGGCGTGCATGGCGTCGAAGCGCATGCGGAACAGGCCGGAATTGAACAGCTGATGGATGGCGTTGAAGTCGAAGAGCGACTCCATGAGCTGCGCATAGTCGCTCACGGGGTCGATGATCTCGACCTCCATGTCGCCGATGCGGGCCGTGCCGATCCGGTCGAGGTCCGTTGCCGGACACTCGAGGGTCCGGTATTCACGGATACTTTGGGTGCGCGCGAAGATCGCCTCGGTCACCGACTCGGGTGCGGGACCGCCGGCCGCGATGTTGAACTTGATCCCAAAGTCGCCGTCTGGGCCGCCGGGATTGTGGCTCGCGGACAGGACGATTCCGCCATGGGCATGGTATTTACGAATGACACACGAAGCCGCAGGGGTCGAGAGAATGCCGCCGCGCCCGACCAACGCCCGCCGGACCCCATTCGCCGCTGCCATGCGCAGGATCGTCTGTATCGCCTCACGGTTGTAGTAACGACCGTCACCGCCGATGACCAGTATTCCACCTGCGACCTCGGTCTGAGTGTCGAAGATCGCCTGAACGAAATTCTCCAGATAGTGCGGCTGCTGGAACACCCCGACCTTTTTGCGCAGGCCGGAAGTGCCGGGGCGCTGCCCCTGGAATGGCGTTGTCGCGATGACTTGCGGTTGCATCTTCAACCCCTTGACGTGTATTGACTTGGCCGGCATCGGTCGCTACATGGCCGGGTGCGGGCTCGAGGGCGTGCAGTGGTCCGGTCCAGGGCCTTTGCCGCTGGGGGCCGGTTCGGTAGCGGGCCATCCTGCGCGGGACGGCACGACGACGCGGCATTGTATCCCCGGAAGGCCATGCGACAATACCGGATCGGCTCAGGCATGCGCGGCAACCTTCACGACGGCGCCGCCGATGAGTTCTGCGCGTCCTTGGGAATGTGAAAAAATTCAGACAGATCGATGAACGATTGAGGTGTGACAGGATATGACAGTCGAAGCGCACAAAGAAACACTGGAGTTCAAGGCGGAGGTCAGCCAGGTGCTGGATCTCGTCATCCGTTCTCTGTATTCGAACAAGGAGATCTTTTTGCGCGAGTTGATCTCCAACGCCTCCGACGCGGCTGAGAAGCTCCGCTTCGAGGCGCTCAGTGACGACGGCCTTTACGAGGGCGAGAGCGACCTGCGAATCCGGGTCGAGGTCGATAAAGAAGCGGGGACGCTCATGGTCTCCGACAACGGCGTCGGGCTCAGCCGCCAGGAGGTCATCGAGACCATCGGCAGCATCGCAAGCTCGGGTACGCGGCGTTTCGTCGAGGCCCTCTCCGGCGACCAGGCGAAGGACAGCAAGCTGATCGGCCAGTTCGGCGTCGGCTTCTACTCCGCCTTCATCGTTGCCGACCGGGTGACCCTTGTCTCGCGTCGTGCCGGCCTGGGTGCGGAGCATGGGGTTCGCTGGGAGTCAGATGGTCGCGGCAGCTTTACGCTGGAGACGCTCGAGAAGCCCGGACGTGGCACGGACGTGATTCTGCATCTGAAGGACGACGAGAAGGAGTTCCTGGATAGCTGGCGACTGCGCAGCATCATCGGCAAGTTCTCCGATCATCTTGCGCTGCCGGTCGAGATGCGCAAAGAGCTCTACGGAGAGGAGGCGGAGAAAGCCAAGGATTTGCCACCCGAGTACGAGCAGGTCAATCGAGGCACGGCGCTCTGGATGCGCAACAAGTCCGAGATCACGGATGAGGAGTATCACGACTTCTACAAGCACGTCTCGCACGACTTCGACGCACCGCTCGCCTATGCCCACAACCGGGTCGAGGGGACGAACGAGTACACCGCGCTCCTCTTCGTGCCCAAGCGTGCGCCCTGGGACCTTTGGGAACGCGACCCCAAGCATGGGGTGAAGCTCTATGTGCGCCGTGTCTTCATCATGGATGAGGCCGACAAGCTGATGCCGCACTATCTGCGGTTCGTGAAGGGCGTGGTCGACTCCGACGACCTGCCCTTGAACGTCTCACGCGAGATCCTTCAGCACAACCGCAAGATCGACACCATCCGCCAGGCCAACACCAAGCGGGTGCTGGGTCTCCTGGAGACCTTGGCGAAGGACGAGCCGGAGAAATACGGCGACTTCTGGGACGAGTTCGGTCGCGTGCTCAAGGAAGGTCCCGCCGAGGACTTCGCGAACAAGGAGCGGATCGCCGGGTTGCTGCGGTTCGCCAGCACACATCGCGAGAGCGACACCCAGCGCGAGTCGCTCGATGGCTATCTGGAGCGAATGAAGGAGGGTCAGGACAAGATCTACTACATCACCGCCGACAGCGCAGCCGCGGCGCGTCACAGCCCACATCTGGAGGTCTTCCACAAGAAGGGCATCGAGGTGCTGCTGATGTCCGACCGCGTCGACGAGTGGCTGGTCAGCCATCTCGGCGAGTACAAGGGTAAGACGCTTCAGTCGGTCGCCAAGGGCGATCTGGACCTCGGCGGACTGGCCGATCGGGAGGAGAAGGACGCCAAGGAGAAGGCCGCTGCCGAGCACGGAAGTCTGCTCGAGCGGCTCAAGTCGAGCCTTGGCGAGCGGGTCGAGTCGGTCAAGCCCAGCACACGTCTGGTCGAGTCCCCGGCCTGCCTGGTCGTCGGCGAGCATGACATGAGCGCCCATCTGGCGCGTGTGCTCAAGGCGGTGGGTCAGAGCGCCCCGGAGAGCAAGCCGATCCTGGAGATCAACCTCGAGCACCCTCTGGTCAAGCGTCTGGAGTCCGAGACCCGGGACGACCGTTTTGCCGATCTGGCGCTGATCCTGCTCGACCAGGCACAGTTGGCTGAAGGCGGTCAGCTCGATGATCCGGCGGCCTTCGTCGGGCGTCTGAACAAGTTGATGCTCGGGATGCTGATCGCTGAACGCTGACGCAAGCCACGGCCGATGCTGCGCGCAGCCTCCTCGGACCGGCCGACCGCAATGATTACGGTCGGGCGGCGCCGCAGCCGGAGAACCGCCCGCATAGGCCAGGCTTATCCGCTGATGCGTTTGTTCAGTGCGCTTGTCGTATCGGACTGTGGCACACTCGTGCACACGGCTCAACAACCATCACTGGGGGAAAGCGATATGCGCGTCATTCTATTGGGCGGTCCGGGGGCCGGGAAAGGGACTCAGGCGGGTTACATCAAGGAACACTTCAAGATCCCGCAGATCTCGACGGGCGACATGCTGCGTGCTCACGTGAAACAGGGGACCGATCTGGGCATGGCAGCCAAGAAGATCATGGATGAGGGTGGTCTCGTGTCCGACGACATCATCATGGGCATGGTGAAGGAGCGGATCCTCGATGACGACTGCAAAAGCGGCTATCTCTTCGATGGCTTCCCGCGGACACTTGGCCAGGCCGACGCCTTGAAAGCGGCGGGTGTCGGGATCGATGTCGTGGTCGAGATCGATGTTCCGGATGAGGAGATCATTCGGCGCATGTCGGGCCGACGCGTCCACCCGGCATCCGGGCGCACCTATCACCTGGTGTTCAATCCGCCGAAGGAGTCCGACAAGGACGACGAAACGGGTGAGCCCCTGATTCAGCGCGACGACGATCGGGAGGAGACCGTCAAAGAGCGCTTGAGGGTCTACCACGAGCAGACCGAGCCCTTGGTCAGCTACTACTCGTCTTGGGCCGAGCAGGGGGCCGAGCAGGGGGGCGAGGGTGCGCCACGATATGTGAAGGTCATGGGGATCGGCTCAGTCGACGGCATCCGCGACCAGATCATCTCGCAGCTTGAAGCGAGCTGACGTCGGCTCTCGGAGAGTCTCTCGTCGCACCCTGAAACCGGGAGGCTTCCGCCGGCTCGAGGTCGGGTGACCCTGGCGGTCACCTGACCTGTCCCTCAGGCGTTTCTCGAATGCCCCTACGTCGAACCTGTGAAACTGCCGTGGGCCGATGTTTCTGTTAGTATCTTCTCAACGTTTTAACTCGGGATACCCCCATGGCTGTACTAGAGCTCGATCGGGAAAACTTCGAACAGACCATTCAGAACAATGACTTCGTGGTCGTAGACTTCTGGGCGCCCTGGTGCGGTCCCTGTCGGTCTTTTGCGCCGGTTTACGACAAGGTCTCGAACGACGTCGAGGGTGTGGTCTTCGCAAAGGTCAACACCGAGGACCACCAGGAGATCGCTGGGCACTTCCAGATTCGCTCCATTCCAACGCTCATGATCTTTCGTGACCAGATCATCATCTTCTCGCAGGCGGGCGCTCTGCCCGAGAGTCAGTTCCGCGACCTGCTCGCGAAGGCGAAAGAGCTCGACATGGCCGAGGTGAAGCGCCAGATCTCGGAGCAGTCGGCCGGACACGCCTGACGTCGCTCTCGGCCACGCTCCTCGACCTCGGGACTCCAACTCGATGCAGCGTGCCTGCCATCCTCGCGCCCTTGCCTGCATCATCTCGGGTCGGCCGAATCTCGGGGCGCTGATGGAGCTCTGCGAAGAGAACTTCGCACGGCTCGCCCGGATCGCGCCCGATCTCTGCGCTCGCTCAGGCATCTATACCTCTCCCGGGAGCGACGGGGTCGAGCTCCATCTCGACGTGCAGGAGCAGGCGCGCTTCACGACGACCTGTCGATTGACCTATCTCTTCCCGGCCCAGGGTGCGAAGTCCCCGCGTGCCGATCCGGACGCGCTGCTTCGGATCTATCATGATTCTCGCCAGGTCGAGGTCCTCGATCTGCGTCAAACGATCCTGACGGTGAGGACCGACTACCGACCCCCGGCGCTCGCGATGAAGTGGCAGGCCAATGCCTTCCTCGCCAAGTGGTTGGACTACTGTCTGCGCCAAGGCCATGTTTTCGGAACGGTTCCGGTCATCCACCGGTCGATGATGTCTGGTGCGTGTGACGCCCTGTCCCTAGCCGGACCATCTTGCGCAGTGCCGACAGGTTCTGGACTGTCTTAAGACGGCATCTGCGGATGGCCAGAGGGTTTGCGACTGCCGACGCATTGAAATGTCAAAATTGTTGACTACTTTACTGGGTGACATGGGGCGACGCTGACGCATTCGGCGACGTTCTCGACTCACACACTCCAGGCATCCTACGATGAGACTATCGACGAAAGGCAGATACGCGGTGACCGCCATGCTTGACCTCGCGCTGCATTCCGGCAATGGGCCGGTGACACTGGCGGATGTCTCTGTGAATCAAGGGATTTCACTCTCATACCTTGAGCAGCTGTTCGCTGCCCTGCGCAGTAAAAACCTGGTACGCGGCGTGCGCGGGCCGGGTGGGGGCTACTATCTCGGAAAGCCGGCCGATGAGATCTCGATCGCAAACATCATCTGTGCGGTCGACGAATGGGTGGAATTCACCCGCTGTGGTGGCCGCGAAAACTGTCGGGACGGGCAGCGTTGTCTGACTCACCACCTCTGGGACCAACTCAGCGACGAAATCTTCACCTTTCTCAGCGACATCACGCTCCAGGATCTCGTCGACCGTGGTCGCAGCCGTCACGAGGCGCCGAAGGTGGGGGTTGCCGACCTCGAGGGCGACGCCAAACGGCGCGCCGCCTGAGTAGCCGTAGAGCGGGGCGATGGCTTTACCTTTAGTCGTGGGCGTGTCCCTCTTCGGCCGGACGCGCACCCACGCCGAAAGGCCGAAAGGCAACTGGGCTGAACAGGCGGTCTCAGTAGTGGTATCCTGCGCCGCTGGATCCACTCGAGTGTCGCACTTGATACCGCGTTATGGCCGAGCAGCCGGATGGTTTGATCACGATTCAAGACTTCGTGCGTTGGGGCGCGAGTCGTTTTAGTGCCTCTGGCCTGGCGTTTGGCCACGGGACCGACAACGCCATCGATGAGGCCACGCACTTGGTCCTGGGTGCTGTGAGTTTATCGCCGGGCATCCCTGCGGCGTTTCGAGACTGTCGTCTAACGCCCGCCGAGCGCGTTCTGGTCACCGATCTGTTCGAGCGGCGTATCGTCGAGCGAGTGCCCGCAGCCTATCTCACCGGGCGAGCCTGGTTTGCAGGCGTGGAATTTTTCGTCACGCCCGACGTCCTCGTGCCGCGCTCACCGATCGCCGAGCTCGTCGAGGCGGGCTTCGAGCCTTGGATCGACGGCGAGATCGTCAGCCGAGTCCTCGATCTCTGCTGCGGCAGCGGGTGCATCGGCATTGCGGCTGCCATTCATCTCCCGGATGTCGATGTCGACCTTGTCGATATTTCGCCCGAGGCCCTGGAGGTCGCGAGACGCAACGTTGAGCGCCACCGGGTCGAAGACCGCGTCCGGGTCTTTGCGTCGGACCTCTTTACCTCGCTGTCGGGCGAGCGTTACGACGTGATTGTCTCGAATCCACCCTATGTCTCCCGCTCCGAGTTGGATTCCTTACCCCGCGAATATCGTAACGAGCCTGAATTGGGCCTGTATGGGGGTGAAGACGGTCTCGACCTCGTCGTGCGGATCCTGGCGGAGGCCGCGAATCATCTGTCCGAAGAGGGGATCCTGATCGTCGAGGTGGGTAATGCGGCGCAGGAGCTCGAGCGTCGTCTGCCGGGCGTTCCCTTCACATGGCTCGAGTTCGAGCGCGGGGGGG
>RRYU01000840.1_pt1 | contig 49302 bp, 33 predicted proteins | sample 2162651 | NCBI WGS metagenome assembly RRYU01 (sample SAMN10267283, study PRJNA491782) | microbial mat metagenome | isolation source: biomat in the production well | place: Japan: Minami-Kanto gas field, natural gas well KTG3 | collected 2017-06
CATCAAGACTCAATCTGCACAAAGGTAGCAGACTGGCCCCGTAGACGGCTGCCCTGCATCTGGCGCAGCACCTTGGCAACATGGCGCTCGTTGACATCGATAAAGGTCTGATACTGATGAATATCGATCGCCCCGATGCCCCGACCCGGAATGCCTGCTTCACTGGCAATCGCACCAACTACATCAGCTGGCTTGATGCCGTGGGCATGCCCCAGATCCAGCGAGAGACGAACCATACCCGGCTCATGGCCAGTGCGGCGCGGTAGCCGTACATGGGTATGCTCTGGAACTGATGTACGGCGTGATGATCGCCGATCTCGATCATGCGTATTCTGCACCGGTCGTTCGGATACTTCACGCACATCATCGATTGGGCGCTGCAACTCATCCGCACGCGCCAGCCGGATAGCGGCTGCTGTCAGAGTTGTCAGATCATACCCGGCTTCGGTCAGTCGGGTCACCAGTGCTATCTCTCGATCCAGGTTCTCTGCTTCTAAGAGCGCATGCAACTCCTGCTGAAAGCGCGCTTCACGACAGGCCTGTACTTCCTCGGGGCCAGGCAGCGTGGCACGTGTCATCGACTGGCGCGTAAACCGCTCAATTGTCTGAATGCGACGACGTTCGCGCGGTGTCACCAGCGTCAGGGCTACACCCGATCGCCCGGCGCGACCAGTACGCCCAATGCGGTGAATATAATCATCGGCATCGTGGGGCATATCATAGTTGATCACATGTGACACATCCTGAATATCCAACCCGCGTGCCATCACATCGGTTGCTACCAGCACTGTCACCTGACCTTGACGAAACCGACGCAGCACACTCTCACGCACAGCCTGGCTCATATCGCCATGCAGTGCCTCAGCAGGATAGCCACGTGCCAGCAGGATCTCACATAGCTCAGATGCGCCAGCCCGTGTACGCGTAAAGATCAGAGCGCTTTTAATTGTCTCAACTTCCAGGATGCGTGTCACTGCCGCCACTTTCGACGACTCTTCCAGCAGATAGTAACGCTGCTCGGTCTGTGCCACTGTGCGGGTGGTTTCCCTGACATTTACATTGACCGGGTCGTGCATATAGCGGCCAGCGAGATGACGGATCGGTTCGGGCAACGTAGCCGAGAAGAGTGCCGTCTGACGGGTTGAAGGTGTCTCGGCCAGAATAGTTTCGACATCCTCCAGAAAGCCCATTTTGAGCATCTCATCGGCCTCGTCCAGCACCAGGTAACGTACGTTGCCCAGCGCAAGCACACCCTGGCGGATCAGGTCGAGCATGCGGCCGGGTGTACCAACCACCACCTGTACGCCTTGCTCAAGCCGACGTTTCTGGCGAATATAGGGCTGCCCACCATAAATGGGCAGAACACGGGCATTGCAATGGATGCCATAGCGATGCACCGCACTGGAAACCTGTGTCGCCAGTTCACGCGTAGGGGTCAGGATTAATCCTTGCACGCCCCGCAAATCAGGGTCCAGGCTATGTAGCAATGGCAGGGCAAATGCGGCTGTTTTGCCCGTTCCGGTCTGGGCTTGCCCCAACACATCACGCCCCTCTAGCAGAACCGGGATCGCCCCGGACTGAATGGGCGTTGGGGTGGCATAGCCCAGTTCGGTAACAGCTTTAATAAGCTCGGGCTTCAGCCCTAATGTCTCAAAAGACGTAGTCATGCATACTCCTTATTTATGACAGCGAAAAACCCTGCCGTACGGGGCAGGGCTGGGAAATCCTACACTTTGTACCGAAACTACAGTATAACACAGATCGATGAGTAGCAGTTACTCGGAGAGTAGCTGAGTAGCTGGCCTCATTCGTGGCCTTGACAGCAACGAATCCCCTGGTTATACTCATAGTCGCAAAAAATATCTTTTCGGAACGGGATGCTGTGCGCTGTATATACACCGCTGGCATGAAAATGGGGTTTGGGGCGACATAGATGTCGCCCCAACCGGTTGGCTATTTTTTCGTTAGACAAGGTTCACATTTACTGTACCGTTTGGTTCGACGATACGCCCTCACCCCCCTGCCCCCTCTCCCTCAGGGAGAGGGGGCAGGGGGTGGGGTGATTCACGCAACCAATCTGTCTGTGAACTATACAGTAAAATGAGTTCATCTGAAACCATATCTTAGAATTCAAGGTTCTTACTATGCGCGTGCCATTGAGCTGGCTGAAAGAGTTTGTCGATATTGTCCTCCCGCCCGCAGAACTGGCCCAACGGATCACTTTCGCTGGCCTGGAAGTTAGCGATATTGAGTATATCGGCGTGGACGGCGCAGAGTTGCCCTGGGATGTCGATAAGATCCTGGTGGCGAATATTCTGGAGGTCAGGCCGCATCCGAATGCCGATCGCCTGGTGCTGGCCGATGTCGACTATGGCGGCGATCAGCCCCATACGGTTGTCACTGGCGCCCCCAACCTGTTCCCCTTCAAGGGCCAGGGGCGGCTGCTACATCCGCTTAAGTCGATCTTTGCTCGCGAGGGTGTGCGTCTCTATGATGGACATCAAGAGGGTCGCGTGATTACGACGCTCAAGGGCCGCCCGGTGCGCGGGGTCATGAGCGACGCAATGCTCTGCAGCGAGAAAGAGCTGGGCCTGAGTGACGACCACGAGGGTATCATCTTGCTTGAAGACGATGCGCCTGTGGGCATGCCTGCTCGTGATTTCCTGGGCGAGGTGGTGCTCGATATCGACCTGACGCCCAATCTGGCCCGCTGCCTGTCGCTGGTGGGCGTGGCGCGTGAGGTGGCCGCCATTACCGGGGCGGCTTTGCATATCCCCGATCCCCAGGTGCAGATGGACGGCCCTTCAATTGAAGGGCGTGCCCAGGTGACCATCGCTGATCCGCAGCTCTGTCCCCGTTTTACGCTGGCCCTGGTCGAGGGCATTACGGTTGGCCCCTCGCCCCACTGGATGCAGCGCCGGCTGCGCCACGCTGGCATGCGCCCGGTGAATAATATTGTCGATATCTCTAATTATGTTATGCTCGAATGGGGCGAGCCGTCGCATGCTTTTGATGCCGATAAGGTGCATGCCCAACATCTGATCGCCCGCCTGGCCCAACCCGGCGAACGCCTGACCACGCTGGACGGCAAGGAGCGTATGCTGGAGCCGCCAGCCGATGGGATGTCGCCGCCGCTGATTGTGGCCGATCCCCAGGAACCGCTGGGCATCGCCGGGGTGATGGGCGGTGAGGATAGCGAGGTACGCGAACAGACAACCCGTGTCCTGCTCGAGGCGGCGATCTGGGAACCCGCCCAGATCCGGCGCACGGCGCAGGCACTCAAGCTGCCCAGCGAGGCATCGCGCCGTTTTGAGCGCGGTGTCGACTATAATCTGCCCTTGCCAGCCCAGCGCCGCGCCCTCGAACTGATGCGTACCCTGGCGGGCGGCACGGTGGCGCAGGGCATTATCGACGCTTATCCGCGTCCCTGGCAGCCGGTTGTGCTGGAATTGCCCCCCTATGAAATTGAACGCATCATCGGCATTCAGCTCAACGCCTATGAGCTTGCCGATCTGCTTACCTCGGTAGGCTTTGTCTGTCAGGTTCAGCAGGCAACTGTTGGCATCGGTGATTTTGTTGCCCTGGGCGGCGAGGCAATTGTGCGCGTGGAAGTGCCCTCGTATCGCCAGGATGTCACGCTGCTGGCCGACCTGTGCGAAGAGGTGGCGCGTCTGTATGGCTATGATCGCATCCCATCCACCCGCCTGGCCGACGAAATACCGCCGCCTGAGAGTTATCCAGATCTAGATCTTGAGCAGAAGGTGCGCGATCTGCTGGTCGGCAGCGGCCTGAACGAGGTGATAACCTACTCGCTCACCAGCATGGAAGCCGTCGCCCTGGTCAACCCGGCTGCGGCCGTTGCCGAACATTATCTGCACCTGAGCAATCCTAACACACCCGAACGGGCGTACCTGCGCCGCAGCCTGCTGCCTACCCTGCTGGAGGCACTGGCCAGCAATCTGCGCGAGCGTGAGCGCGTTTTGTTATTTGAAATGGGGCGCGTCTTCTTCCCCCGCTCAGCCTCTATTAGCGACGGCGCGTGGCTGCCCGACGAACCGCGTCGCCTTGGTATCACCCTGGCTGGCCCACGCGCCAGTTTGTCCTGGCACGCAACCGCTAGTGAGCCGCTGGATTTCTTTGATCTGAAGGGCATCATCGAGGTGCTGCTGGCCCGTCTGGGCATCACTCAGGTAGCCTACGTGCCCCTGACCGACGACGAGCGTTTTCATCCGGGCCGCGCCGCCGCCTTGCTGGCCCCCCGCTCCTCAGGCCAGACTGATACAAGTGAGCGCATTGGCGTCTTTGGCGAGCTGCACCCGGCTCTGTGCGAACGGCTGGAGATCAGTGTACCACGCGCAACAGCCGCCGAACTCGATGTAGACAGGCTGATCGAACTGGCTCAACCATCACACTATCGCCCGATCTCACGCTTCCCGGCCACCGTCCAGGATCTGGCCGTCGTCGCCGAGGAGCATATCACCGTCGAACAGGTCGCCGAAGTGATTCGGCGTAGCGCTGGCAAGGAACTTGAGTCCTACACGTTGTTTGATGTCTACAGCGGCCCACAACTGGGCGAAGGTCGCCGCAGCCTGGCCTATCGCCTCTCCTTCCGCGCCGCCGATCGCACCTTGAGCGACGAGGCACTGGCAAAGGTCAGGGCCAGGATCATCAAGGCGCTTGAACGCGATCTCGCTGCAACCATCCGGGCATAAGCGGAACATAGAAAACAGCTCTCCATATCGGATGTGGTAGAGCGGGCAGATGCCCGCCCTCCACGGCTACCGGCGGGGCTGCGTCCCGCCGAGGTTATAGTGTGTTCGGTATGTGTTGGCAGCAAAGCCGCCAACACATACCGAACACACTTTTTTTGCAGGGGCCTCCGGCCTCACAGGTGTAGGATTTTTGGACGGATGGCGTTATGATGACATCCGTAGGGACAGGCTTCTGCCTGTCCGTGTTTCTGCCTGTCCGTGCGGACGTTTTCTGCATCAGAACGACCTGCGGACGCGCAGAAGCGCGTCCCTACGGAAAAACCCTATACATGAAAGGGGTCTCCGGCCCCCGCACGCCCCCAAAGAAAGGCTGACATGCCAGATCGTCCTGACTACTATCATGTTGTGATAGTCACATAGTCACAGGCAACTATCACATTTCCCCGGTCATAACTATCGCTCAAGAGAGTGTTTCTGCATGGCAATTCTCCTACAATGCTGCGTAAGCGTCACTCCAGCATCTTCTTCCAGTCGCTTGCTAGATTTCTTGTCAATAACACAAGGTATAACGTGTGTTAGTAACAGGAGGTACGCGGTCGTCCATGCTCCAGGCGGATATCGCCTCCGGCAGGGTGGAAGAAGATCTCTTTTTTCAAAAATTCTGGCCCCCGGCCAGAATTTTTGAAAAAAAATGGAACATTCCACGCTGCCGCAGGCGAAGCATGTCTTTCGGTCGGGCAAACGCCCGGTTTGTAGACAACCGCGTAACTCGTGTCAGTAAAAGGAGATTCCCCCATGCCTGATAGTTTTATTCGCACCTACACTGATCGGGTCTATCGCTACCCGGCAATATGCCGCCATAAGGGTACGGTGATCGCTTTTGCCATGGACGAGCAGCGCCAGATCCACTATACCGTACTGGATCTGGATGATCCGACAAATGCCAGCCCCTTTGATGTTGATCACTGGCTGGTGAATCCCCGGGTGGTGCGTTTTCCCGACGAGATTGCTCAGGTGGGCTTTGGTCTTGCCGACCAGACCCAACTGCCGGTTTTCCGCCAGGGCAGTCTCGATCCGGAAGCAAATGAACTGAGTGTTGTTGCTGATGAAGTTGATCTCTTTCGTTCTACTACCGCCCGCTTTAGCGCCGATACACCCTTCCAGGTGATGTCGGATAATCAGTTTGTGTATATTTTCCGCCAGGCAATTGCCGCCGACCACGCTGATCAGGTGTTCCAGCGCGATCAGAATGGTAACCTGGTGCTTGACCGCGAGGGCAATCCGGTTCCGCTGGTCAATCGCACGCTGCTGGTTGACCGTTTTGTGCTGTCGGGAACGGAACTCCAGACGAAGCGCGAGGTGCGGTTCCGCCGCAGCCGTAGCCGCACACGTCCCCAGAGCCGTAAGGATAGCCTGGGGGCAACCGATATGGAAGACCGCCCTTTCTTTGAGCCAACCCAGGAACTGACTTTTATCGCCAATCTGGTGGACGGTCGCTTTACCGCCCTGCTGGTACCAACGGCTATTCCCGATGTCTCGCGCTGGCAGATTTTTGCCTACAACGGCATCAGTGGCATGATCGACTCGTATAATGTGGAACGGGCCAACGATGGTCTGTTTAATACGCGCGGCAGCCAGGCATCAAGCACTGAAGGGTATGCCGAGTCGGCCCTGGAATTTGATGGTGCAACAGCTCATATTGAACTGGATCAGAACCTGACAATTGCTGATACCTTCACTTATGAAGCCTGGATTTTGCCGCGGCCAACCACCAACCCTGCTGGCGAGCAGGGCCGTGGGCTGATTACTTCGGCGGATGATGCGGCCAGTAGTGCCCCATCGGTCTGGATCGATCAGAATACACGTGTGCGGGTCGGGTTTGGCGACGGGCAGGAAATCCGCTCGTTTCTCAGCGGTGATATTCTTACGCTGAACAACTGGAACCACCTGGCAGTCAGCTTTAATCGCCGAACCGTCCAGGTATATGTCAATGGCATCTTGCGTTACCGCAGCGAGCAACTGAGTGATATAACCATCCCGGCCACGCCGATCAGGTATATTGGTGCTCCCCAGAGCAGCTTTAGCGGCACACTTGATGAAGTGCGCATCTGGGATCGGGCGCGTGATGGCAGCCAGATTGCCGCCGATATGAACCAGCGCCTGATCGGCAACGAGCCAGGTCTGCAAGCATACTGGCGCCTTGACGAGGGCATGGGTGATCGCGTGTATGGTCAGACCAGCAACGTGCATATGGGCACACTGCGCGGCCCAACATGGGTAACATCCGATGCACCGATTGGCGTAACATCCGGCATCAACCGTAACAGCTTCCGCTTTGCCGGGCGCAGCATCGAGTCTGGCCTGACTGCTCTGCTCTACTATCACCAGGAGAATGTTGTTTCCGGTTATGATCGGGAAGAAAAGCCCCTGAAGCAGCGCGCGCGCGTTATGCTGGCGACAGCCACACGCAGCCAGGACGAAAGCAACGCGCCGATTGCTGTGATCGATTTTGCTGTCTCACGTACTGGTCAGCTCTCGCAGGTGCCAGATAACCTGGCGCTCCGCGCAATCGACAGCGACGCCGATGGTCGCCTGATCAGCGATATTAATCAACAGTTGAACCAGATCAGCATCTTACAGCAACGTGTGCGCAATCTGCAGGCCGACGAGGTCAACCTGTCCACGCGCATCGCCGCCAATGAGCTGGCCCAGAACGTGATTGTCGCTGCACTGTCCAATCGCACCCCCTCTAACCAGATTCCAGCCGATAGCGAGCTAAGCTTCCTGAACGACCAGGCCAGCGAGTTACTTACTGCCCGGGTTGTCTTTGAGCAGGCCCGCATTCAGTATGACACGTTGACCCGCAACCTCAACAATGCCCGTGTTACGGTGTATGAGCATTCTCGTTTTGGCGGGCGCTCACGCTCCTACGGGATAAATTTTCGCCAGAACAACGAAAGCAGCATTGGTTTTGTCGGCTTTACCGAGCTGAACCGGCAGGGCCTGAACGACAGAATTACGTCGCTACAGGTTCCCCCCGAGCTGCGTGTTACTGCCTATGAAGATGCTAATGCTCAGGGCGAGTCGCGGATTTTCGATACCAGTAGCGCGAATGTCGGGCGTGAGTGGAACGACCGTATTTCCAGCTTTCGCATCAGTGAAGCTCCTGGCCATGCTGGCCAGCGCAACCAGGCACGCATAAACCGCGACAGTGCCGCCGCCGATATTCAGCGCCTCGAAAACGAGCTTAATCTGAGGCTGAACGAGCTGCGTGCCGCTCGCAACAGTCTGCTGGCGCAGCGCCGCAATGTGATCAGCCAGCGCAACGCCGCCCGGCGTGAGCTGGATGCTCTGCAGGAGTTTGTCAACAGCGGCGTTGCGGTGCCTATGCCGCTGCTCTTTACCGATCCCACTGGATTGACCACAGCTGGCGGCTTTCTGAGCTATGCCTGGACCAGCGATACACCCCGGCTGTTTGATAGCGCCACCGGTCGCCTGGCACTCTATTTCCGCGGCAGCGACGACCAGTTCTTTGTCACCTACTATGATACGCTCACCCGGCGTGCCCAGTATGAACTGGCCGATGCAAACGAAAATACAACTGTGATCTGCCAGGCCCGTTCCACCGAGCCGGAACGTTCAACGCCAATCATCAGTGTGCGTGATAGCGACGCCAGTGACACCTGTACGGTTGAGATTGGTCTGGGCGACAGGGTGATTGAAACCTGGAACCGGGTGCCGCGTGAGCCGCGCCAGTTTGCCCGCGTTCTCAACGGCCAGGCCCGTGATCGGATCTTTGTGGGCGTAGGTCAGCCACTCATTGTTGGCGGCGTGATCACTGATGTAACAATCGACTCTGGCGTGCGGCGTGCGCTGGCTGCTGGCGATACACTGCTGTTCAACCAGACACGCCTGACGATCCGTGAAGCGGTTGCGTTCGGGGCGACAACTATTCCAGTGAGCAGCGATGCACTGAACCTCTCACGTGCCGAACAGCCGGTTTTTCTGCTTGAATATGATTACGCCCTGCACAGCCAGTCTGAAGAAGGCCCGGTCGATCTATCTGCCGGATCGCTGCTGGTGGGCGCAGTTGCTACCGACGACGGTGGCGCGGTACGCTCGGATCAGACCATTCCTAACGCCGATATGCCTGTGACAACCTTTGCCTCGCGCTGGGTTGCTGGCACGCCAGGCCAGACCCTGTCCTTCGATGGCGATAACGACTTTGTACGTGCTACATCCAATGATGAAGCCACACTCAACCGTTTTGCAGCTCCCGGCGACCTGACCATGGAAGCCTGGGTGCAGCCGATCCGCGCACGGGGAGTGGCACGCATCATCCAGCAGCAGTCGAGCAACTCAAGCTATATGCTGGGGCTGGAAAGCCAGGATCTGCTATCGGCGCTGACTTTTAACGGCAGTAGGGACTTTATCCTCATCCCGAATGCATTTGAACTGAATTTCCGGGGTGTCATCACTATGGAAGCCTGGATCAGACCCCAGGCCACCGACGGCATACGTAACATTCTGGTACATGGCTTGCCCGATCGTGAAGTGTATCTGCGTATTAACAGTGGCACCTACGAGGCCGGTTCCTTTGATGGCGCTACACGCCAGGAAGTTCGGGCCAGCATCCCGCCCGGCGATCTCGTCGGCCCGCAGTGGGTACATCTGGCGGCGGTCTACACCGGCAGTGCCTGGGTGCTCTACCGCAACGGCGACCCGATTGGATCTGTGCTGGCTAATGTAGGATCGGTAGTAGTGAATACAAACTGGGCCATCGGCGCACAGCCGGCTGGGAACACTCGCTTCTTCCAGGGCGACATCGACGAAGTGCGTATCTGGCAGCGCGCACGCACAGCCCAGGAGCTCCAGTCAGATCGAGATCAGCGACTGGTAGGCAATCAGGCTGGACTGGTAGGCTACTGGCAGTTTAGCGAAGGAGTGGCCCGCGACTATTCGCGTTCCGGCAACAATGGCTTTATCCAGGGCAACCCGCAGCCCGCCGCGTCACCGCTGCCTGGTTATGCCCTGGTGGCCACAATTGGCAACCGTGCCGTGCAATCTAGTGAGATCTTTACCGGAGTCAACTGGACCCACCTTGCAGCCACGTTCAACCAGTCCTATGCCCTGCAGTTTGATGGCAGCGCTGACTTTCTCGATGCCGGCAACAATCGCACGCTTGACCTGACCGGTGATCTGACAATTGAAGTATTCCTGGATGTCGCAAGCCTTACCGAACCACACGGTATCCTGTCGAAAGGCCAGTTGATCGATGGCCGGGTAGATCAGCAGGTTCCGTATATGCTCTATCTAGATGTGACTCGCAATGCGCATCTTGTGTTCCAGGATACCGATCAAGTTATCCACGACTTCCGATCCACCAGAACAGTTGGGAGCGGGTTTAGCCGTATTGCCGTCACCCGTGAACGCATGACCGAAACGCAAGAAACCACCAGTACACCTGGCAATCCTACCGTGCAGGTCAACACCTTCTATATCATTACCTTCTACATCGATGGTAATCAAGCCGGTTCATTTGAGTATAATGGCCCGACCATTGGCGGTAACAACGAGGCGTTAGAGATCGGGCGTACCTTTTTGCCCAACTCAGCGCAGGAAACCGGCTTTCAGGGTATTCTGAGCGAGGTGCGCCTGTGGAACAGAGCGCTTGATGCCGCCTCGGTGGGAAGCACGCTGCGTGGTGCTGAAGACGGTCTGATCTCCTGGTGGCGCTTTGAAGAGAATGAGGGCAATGTCACGTTTGACTCGCGCAGCACCAACCATGCCATTCTGAACGGCGATGTCACCTGGGTGATCAACCCTGATCCTACCGCAGCCCGGCTACGGATCTATCGTGACGGCGCAGGCCTGGATGCAATCACCCGCAGCCCGGGTGACTTTGGCCCGGTTCAGCCCCAGTTTGCTCTGGGTGCGCTGGCAAACAGCAGCCCGACCAATTTCTTCCAGGGTGCTATGGAAGAAGTGCGTATCTGGAACGTGGCCCGCACGCCGGAACAGATCCAGGATAGCCTCTTCCAGCGCGTACTGGGCAACCGAGAGAACCTGATTACCTACTACACCTTTGACCCCGTGCCTGCGTCTGATGAAGGCGACAGCCCACAGCAGGTGCTGCTAGACAACTCGTTCCGGGGCAACCATCTGCTAATCGAGAATGCCGCCTTTATCTTTTCAACTGCGCCGATTGGCGATGATACGCCCCAGGTGCGCAATGCCCTGGCTGGCATCCGCACGAGCTTCAACGACACATTGCAGAGCCAGCCGTCGATCCAGGAATATGCCGATCTGCAGACCGACGAGGAGGGCAATCTGTCTGGTGTGTTCAAACGCTGTTATACCCTGATCAACAACGGCGCGTGGCAACTGATCACCGGCTTCAGCGTGGGCAATCTTGTCACTGAGTGGATCGGCCAGATACAGTTTGATCCGCATCTGATCGGCTATATCGAAGGCGCACCCCCCGTGCCTAGCGAAAACCTCACCAGCACAGGCGTTGTACTGGGCGAATTTGAAGACTACAACGGGGCCAGCAGTGTTGAACTGGTTGCCGCCGAGAGTACCACTTACACCTATGCTGCCTCACGCGAAGAAGGTTCCGACGAGGTCTTTGATATGACAACCGGATTTGCCGCGGGGACAAGCCTTTCCACTGAAGTCGGTGGTGGCCTTCTCGTTGAGAGTAGCCTTTCAACCCAGTTTCAGGAGGTTGACGTCTTCATTGGTGGACGCCTGATGTACGAGGAGTCACGGGGCTGGATCCAGACGGCTACCACAGGCCGGGGCAATACCACCACCCAACTGAGCAGCCTGGAACTGCGTGGTTTTGTCGAAAACCAGGATCGCATTGCCCATCCAGCGATCGGGCGGCGTTTTGTGCCTGAGAATTTTGGTTTTGCCCTGGTCGAATCGGAAACCGCCGATGTTTTTGCCCTGCGCCTGGCCCATAACAATGCGCTGGTCTCCTTCCAGATGCGCCCCAATCCCGATATTCCGCGTGACCGCAATATTATCTCGTTCCCGCTCAATCCCAACTATACCAAGCAGGGCACGCTCGATGGCCGGGTTGGCCTGGAGCCGGATGTAGATTATCCTAACGCACTGACCTACAGCCCGGACAGTAGTTACTTCAAGCCGATCGAGGCATTTAATCTGGAAGACCGTTTTAACCGCGAACAGGAGGAGATTCGTACCTATTATGAGCAGTTTGACGCCGCCCGCCGCGGCCGCCGCGAGAATGTTGAGGCAGACCCGGCAAATGGACAACTGCTGGAGCAGCTGCCCCGTTTTGAGCAGCGCAACCTGGTCAATACCTACGTCTGGACCGCCGACGGCGGCCTGTTTGCCGAAACCCAGAATGTGCTTGATCTGGTGCAGGAGACGCTAGGCGGCTCGTATTCATATAACCGGCTGGCCGGTGTTTCAACCAATCTGAATTTTGTCGGATTGACGTTCGGTTTCAGGTTTCAACTGGAAGCGCTCTTTGGTGGCTATCTAAACCTGTTTGTGACCCGCAGCCGCGAGTCAGAGAGTTCATTTGAGGTGAATGTCAACCTGGAAAATGTTGAGCGTGACCTGTTTATCCGCGATGAAAATGGTGTGATCCAGTTTGACCTGAGCGACCCGCTGCGCCCGCGACCTATGCGCCTGCCCGGCAAAGTCGATGCCTATCGCTTCAAGACCTTTTATCTCGAGCCAGACACAGACAACTATGAGCACTTCTTTGCTCGTGTGGTTGATCCAATCTGGCTGGCCCAGAGTGATGACCCTAACGCCGCAGCCCTGCGTAGTGTGCAGAACCTGGCCGAACCACCCGCCTGCTGGCGCATGATGCACCGCGTTACCTTCGTCAGCCGGGTCTTGCCTGAATTTGATGATCCTACCGCCCCGCCGTTGTCGCCAGTAGAGCAGACCATGCGCTCGCTTGATATCGACAGCAACTATGAGCTGATCCAGCGACTGGCCCCGTTTGTCACCGACCGGATTACCACCTTTGCCGAATTTGCCCGCACGATCCGCGATGTCATCCGCGATCAGTTGCCGGAGCTGCAGCCCCATACCGCTACGATCATCCAGCAGATGAGCCTCTTCTTTGGCTTTCGCGAAGGCAGCGATCGCATGATCGAAGCCACAGAAGTAGCTCTGATCCCGGATCGCAACCAGACAGTCGACCTGGCCCCGGTGGTTGATGCCGGCCCGGATCAGGTGATTGGTCTGGAGGGCGAAACACAACTGGCCGTGGCCGATCTGCAAGGGGCTGTCGCCGACGAGATGCCGATTGAGAATCTCTTTATCGCCTGGAGCCAGGTAAGCGGACCACAGGGCGTTGTTTTTGCTGCCGCTGATGCGCTCAACACAACTGTCAGCTTCCGTCAGCGTGGCCGCTATGTGTTACAGTTTACTGCCTCGGATGGCCTGAATATCGCTTCCGACCTGCTTGTGATTGTGGTCAACGCCCCGCCCACAATCAGTGCCGGTGCAGACCAGGCAGTCGGACCACGGGATACCGTGCAACTGGCAGGTGCAATCAGCGACGATGGTCTGGGCGATCCACAGGGCAGCAGCGTCCGGGCGCGCTGGTCGGTGTTGAGCGGTCCTGGCAGTGTCACGTTTGACCCCAGTCCGCTGGTGCCTAATCCAATCGTGCGCTTTAGCCGCAGTGGCACCTATCTGCTGCAGTTCACCGTCGAAACCGACACCTTTGTGGTGAGCGACGATGTTGAAATCGATGTTGCCGCCCGTGTTCGCGATGGCTTGCAGGTGCTCTACACCTTTGATGGCGACAATGGGGTTGTGCGCGATGTCTCGGCGCTCGGTGAACCGTTGAACCTGGTGGTACAGAATAGCGCAGCCGTCCACCAGAACGGTGCCCTGACAATCACCGAGCCAACCATCCTGACTGCCGACGGTTCGGCTGAGCGGCTGGTGACAGCTATGCAGGCAACCAGCGAGACCACCATCGAAGCCTGGATCGAGCCAGCCTCCCTCGAACAGACCGGCCTGGCACGCATTGTCACCCTGTCGGGCGGCCCTGGAGCACGCAACTTTACGCTGGGGCAGAACGGCAACACCTACCATCTGGGGGTGCGTACCAGCACAACCAACCCCAACGCCAGCAATAAGGCGCTTGCCGGTGGAACAGTTACACCCGCCACGCTGACCCATCTGGTTTCGACACGGGATCGTACAGGTCTGACCCGGCTCTATCTGGATGGCGTTGAGGTCAGTAGCCGCATTATCAGTGGCGATTACTCGAACTGGGATCGCAATTTTAGCCTGGCGCTAGGCAACGAGGTTGGCGTCAACGGGCGCAACGACCGTGCCTGGGATGGCTCGTTCCATCTGGTGGCACTCTACAACCGCGCCCTGCGTCCAGAGGAAGTGCGCCAGAACTACGAGTTTGGCGCGAATGTCAACCTGGCCCCGGTGATTGAAGCTGGCCCGGATCAGGTCATTGACTTGCCCAACGTCGCCACGCTCCAGGGCATAGTCACCGATGACCGGTTACTGGCGGATCAGGTCGAAGCAACATGGTCACAGTCCAGTGGCCCCGCTGCCGTGATCTTTGAGCCATTTGATGCATTGAGCACCACGGCCACCTTTGCCCGTAGCGGGCGCTACAGTCTACGGCTGGCTGTCTCTGATGGCGAACTGCTGGCGACTGACGAGCTGACGGTGATTGTCAACCAGGCCCCCACGCTGGAAGTCGGGCTGCCCCAGTCGATCGACATCAACAACGCTGTACGGCTGGTTGGTTTGATCAGCAACAACGGCCTGGGCAGTCCTGAACAGGGCAGCCTGCGGGTCGAGTGGAGTCAGGTGGAGGGGCCAGGAACGGCCAGTTTTGCTGATGCCAACGCTGTCGAAACAACAGCAACCTTCTCGGCCTACGGGCGCTATCTATTACGCCTGACAGCCGATAACGGACGCTTCACCGCCAGTGCCGAAACCGAGGTGCTTGTGTTCCAGACGCCGATCATCCGGGTTGAGGCCGACGCAATCATCACCATTCCGAACCAGGCCGGGTTACGCGGTGAGGTGCTGAATGACGGCCTGGGCGACCCGGCGGGCAGCATCAGTACTACCTGGGAACTGGTCAGCGGCCCGGCGGACGTTACATTCAGCGACGTAACGGCGCTGCAAACCAGTGTCACCCTGCCAGCCAGCGGCAGTTATCTGCTCCGGCTGACGGTGAATAATGGCCTGCTCTCGTCTAGCACCGAGGTGACAGTGATTGCCAACCAGGCCCCTGTTGTTGATGCTGGCCCCGATCAGACCATCGTCTTGCCCGATATGGCTGAACTGGATGGAACTGCCAGCGATGACGGACTACCCAACCCACCCGAGGTGCTCACCCTCACGTGGAGCCAGATCAGTGGGCCGCAGGGCGTTAGCTTTGGCGATACCAGCGCCGACTTCACTACGGCAACCTTCCCTCGACATGGCACATACCGGCTGCAACTGAGCGCCAGCGATGGTCTGGCTACCAGCAGCGATGAGCTAACAGTTGTTGTGCATGCTGCACCAGTGATCGATGCCGGGCCTGATCAGCCCATCCAACCCGACGAAACAGCCACTCTGCGTGGCATAATCAGCGACGATGGGCTGGGCGACCCCCAGCAGGGCAGCATTAGCACCCTGTGGCGTCAGGTTAGCGGGCCGGGAACAACCACGTTTGGTAACCCGCAGGCCCTGGAAACCACTGCCACCTTCACGGAACCGGGCATTTACGTGTTGCAACTGGAAGTCAGCAATGGTTTCCTGACCACCAGCGACAACGTTCGCATCTTTGTTGCCACACGCGTCAACGAGGGACTACAGGCACTGTACACCTTTAGCGAAGGTGAGGGCACAACCATTTTCGATCGTTCGGGCAGCGAGCCAGCCCTGAACCTGAACATTCCCACACCCCAGAACCCGAACAACCAGCCAGTCCGCTGGATCGACGGCGGTCTCCAGATTGAGCAAAGAAGCCTGATCGCCACAGCCGCGCCAGCGAGCCGGCTGACCGAGGCGGCGCAAGCAACCAATGAGCTAACTATCGAAGCCTGGGTTCGCCCGGCCAATACAACTCAGGATGGCCCGGCCCGGATTGTCACCCTCTCGCAGAACGAACGGCAGCGCAACTTCACCATGGCCCAGGAGAACGACCAGTATGTCGTACGACTGCGTACCAGCGAAACCAACGTCAACGGCACCACCAGAGCGCTGCAGGGCGGCAGCGTAACAACTGACCGTGTGTCGCACCTGGTCTATACGCGCACTGCAAACGGCACGGCAATCCTCTATCTGGACGGGGCCGAGGTAGACCGGAACACTGTTGAAGGCGACTTCAGCAACTGGGACAATGACTATCGTCTGGCCCTGGCCGACGAATTCGGTTCTAACCGTGCCTGGCTGGGCACAATGCATCTGATCGCCATTTACAATCGCGCCCTGAGCGCCGAGGAGGTAGCCCTGAACTACGCAGCTAACCGACGACAGTTGATCTAAACGGATCTAAACCTGTACTTCATCAGGATGCGGTAGAGCTGGTAGCTTCCCGCCTTCCACGGGTATTGGCGGGGCTGCGCCCCGCCGAGATTCTATTGTTTTCGGTTTGGTTTGGCGGCTTTGCCGCCAAACCAAACCGAAAACAATTTTTTTGCGGAGTTCTCCGACCTCCTGCACGCCCGCACCTGTGGGTTCTGTATAGTAGGGACGCGCTTCTGCGCGTCCGCAGGGCGTCCTGATACGAAAAACGTCCGCACGGACAGGCAGAAGCCTGTCCCTCCAGATCGCGTTGTAATGCCATCCATCAAAAAACCTACCCGTGTGAGGGGGTAGGAAGGCAGGGTATCCAGCCAGGCATGGGCATCCTCGGAAAACCCCTACACTTATAAGCCCTACCTACTACCCCATGTCACTGCCACAAAAATCGCCCCCAGCACAATCAGCGTAATCAACAACCAGGTTAACAGCGGCAGCACGCGGCTCCACAGCACGGGCGGCTTTGCGACGTGCTGCTTTGCCTGTGCAGTCGCCTCGGTGAAGTCGTACAGCGCCTGGTAGAACGCCCCGGCAGAGGCATAGCGTTCAGCCGGATCAGGCGCAACAGCAGTGCGCAGAATCACCTCAACCTCGTCGGCCAACTTTTCCGGCCAGGCAGTAGGAAACCGTGGCCCACGCAACCGCGCCTGCTGCACGGCTGCCAGCGTTCTGCCCGTAAACAACGGCTCGCCACGCAGCACTTCATACACCAGGCATCCCAGAGCATACACATCGGTTTGTGCCCCAATCATACCCGCCTGCCAGACCTCCGGAGCCTGATATGCCAGAAAACGTGTTGAGGGAGGAGAAAAATCAGCCCGCTGGCTGGCCAGAGCTGGTGGCATAAGCCCGGTCAGCAGCACCCCCTGCTCCGTGTCGAGATGTATCACATCGGGGTGGATGTGCGCATGCACTATATTCAAGGAATGCATATAATCCAGCCCGGCACACAGCGGCTGCAGCAGAGCCAACATCTCGTCCCAGGGCAAGCGGTCGCGAATCTGCAGCGTTGCAGTCAGTGTGGGCGAAGACAGATACTCAGTGGCAATCGCAATCTGCCCGTCCAGTTGCATAACAGCATAGGGTGGCAGCAGATGGGCATGGCGTAGATGGGTTAATTGTTCCGATTGGCGCAGCAGCTCCGGCACATCGGCTACACGATCAGCAAGCTGTAGTGACAGCAGCAGCAGCACAACCTCACGATCCAGATTCATATCCCTGGCATGCCAGGTTGCGACAAGCGCATCGCTGCTCATCTGGTGCAATAGCTGAAACGGGCCGATCATCTGGTTAGTAGACTGGTTTGGCATGCGGTTGTTCATCCAAAGACTGGGATTGCCTCCGGCAGGGTGGAAAAGGATCTTTTGCTCAAAAAACCTCCCTATGGAAAAAATTGTTAGCGCAAATAAGCTCTGGGATGGTGAAGACTTCCAACCATCAATTCGGCGAACCGTGCATCTGAATCACCCCACCCCCTGGCCCCCGCCCCGTGCAGGGGCGGGGGAGTTAGACGGGGCGTCCTGGCGGCACACGCGAAGCGTGTGCCGCCAGGACGCCCCGTTTCCCCCCTCTCCCTGAGGGAGAGGGGGACAGGGGGGTGAGGGCGTCTGGTTAACCCAGGACGTATTCGCGCTAACAAAAATTTTTGAGCAATATCCAATTCCACGCTACCATCTCGTGAGATTGTCGAACGGCAGGCGAAACCAGCCTGTCTGCAAGTCAAATATCCTTTATGTCTATCTACACATAGCTCCTGTTCTAGAGAAATAGTATAGCATAGTACTGTGACGGCTCCCAAGCCCGAGGGCCTGGGCAGTAGACTAGAACTATGTTTTAGCGCCAAGAGGTATGCTATAATCGCCCGGTCACGATGAGAACGTGAAAAGAATGTGTATCCTGGCACAAGAAGGAGTATATTATGCCCAGAACACGATTGGTTCTTCCGTTCTTCCTCGCACTGCTGCTGATGGTACTGTCAGCATGTGGCGGAACAGCGGAAGCCCCCCAACCACAACCTACCCTTGCTACAGAGCCGACCGAGGCAACCGAAGCGCCCACCGAGGCAACCGAAGCAACCGAAGCGCCCACCGAGGCAACCGAAGCCCCCACCGAAGCAACCGAAACATCTCAGGGTAGCACCACAGGCGCACCGGTAGAAGATCCAGCCAGCCTGAAAGTCGGGCTGATCACCGATGTCGGGCGCGTCAACGATGGAACATTTAATCAGTTTGCCCACCAGGGCGTGCTACAGGCTCAGGAAGAAGCTGGCTTTGAGTACAGCTTTATCGAAACGCAGGCCCAGGCCGACTATAATGCCAATATTCAGACCATGGTTGGCGATGAATTTGATGTGATTGTTACAGTGGGCTTTTTGATCGAGGATGCCACTTTTGAGTCTGCTCAGGAGCATCCCGAGATTGTCTTTATCGGTGTCGACCAGTTTTTTGGCGAAGATCGTGCCCTGCCTAATCTGGTCGGCTTGCAGTTCCGTGAAGACCAGGCCGGTTTCCTGGCTGGTGCACTCGCTGGCATGATGACCAACAGTAATACTGTGGGCATTGTTGCCGGTGTCGAGATTCCGCCAGTCAAGAAGTATTTCAATGGGTATGAGAACGGTGTAAACTACGTCAACCCGGAAGCGAATGTGCTGGGTGTATATGAGGCCTCATTCACCGATCCGGTCAAGGGGGCCAGCACCGCCGGGCAGTTTATTGGCGAAGGGGCCGATGTCATTTTTGGCGCAGGCGGGCCAACTGGTAGCGGCGCGATCAAGGCCGCAGCCGAGCAAGGGGCCTATGTTATCGGAGTGGATCAGGACGAGTATCTCACCACCTTTGGCAACGGCGAGTCGCCTGGTGCGGATCGCTTGCTCTCCAGTGCAATCAAGCGTGTCGATGTGGCAGTATATGACCAGATCACCGCTGTGATCAATGGCACGTTCACGGGCAACGGTATTGCAATCTATGAAGCTGCCAACGACGGTATCGGCCTGGCCGATTTCCACGATACGGCTGAAGTTGTGCCGGAAGCGGTGAAAACCCGCCTGGACGAGATTCTTACCATGCTGGCCGATGGCACGCTGATGACAGGGGTTGACCCGGTTAGCGGCGACCTGGACGAGGCTACGATTCCTGAACCGGTTCCGTTTGTGCCAGAGTAGGGTTCAGTAGACGTGTTCACCATTTGTGAACGGTTTTAGGCGCGGTAGAGCAGATAGCTTCCCGCCGCCCACGGCTACCGGCGGGGCGCAGCCCCGCCAAGATTCTCGTGTTTTCGGTTTGTTTTGGCGGCAAAGCCGCCAAAACAAACCGAAAACACTTTTTTTGCGGGGGCCGGAGGCCCCATACGCATCACCTGTAGGGCGGCAGTTCTAAAAAACTACTTTGTCGTGCTAGATTTTGCCAGCAAAGCTATCTGCTCCAGGTGATCGCGGGTCAATGTGTCGTCGGTCAAGAGATCATCGGGGACTTCTATCTGGAGTGTTGCCATCATTTTACCTTTTTTCTATACTTCCGTCTCGCTCAGCAGATACTGATGTAGACGTGTGTGCTGTTCCTCGGGATTAATCGTCGTATAGTCCGGGTTGATCAAGAGCATACGTCGATAGGCTGCAACACTCTCTTGATAGGCCGACTGGGCTTCGCCCATACGCCCCTGCGACTCATACAGGATACTCAGGCGCGTCTGGGCCTGAATGTAGCGTGTGAGCAGTGTCTGGCGCTGTTCTTCAACATACGGCGAGTCACCAAACAGCGGGCAGTCGTCCAGATAGTCACCCCGATAGAGCTGTACCGCCTGCTTGAGTGTTTCCAGCGCCGCAGCCTGGTTACGCTGATGAAACTGCGTAATGCCCTGCTCAACTGCCAGGCTAAATGCCTCAATGTCGCTCCATATGATGGCCTGGGGTTCTAACCAATAGCGGGAATGGTGATACTGAATCATCTGGCTTTTACTGGCATGGCGCAGGTCTGGCTCAAGCGTGCGGCGCAGACCAGTCAGTGTGCGATGGAAGGAATTGTCGGTACGTTTGATATCTTCCAGATTAGCATCTGGCCAGATGACCTCAGAGGCCTCTTCTTTGGTGACTCCTTTGCCGCGCCGGTCAAAAAGAAATGCAAACAGTGCCTCAGCCTGATTGGTGCCAGCTTTATCACCGCCCCAGCGCGTAATCACCTCACCATTGCGTTCAACACGCAGTGATCCTAACGCATGCACATGCAGCCCGTCAGCTGGCATAGTCGGCTCATCCGCCTGACGGGTCGCTTCCAGCGCCTCGGCCAGTTCTTTCTGGCGCACCTGCAACGACTCGCTCTGGCGTGCCAGTTCTTTCAAGGCCAGTTGCTGCTCGTCGCGATAGCGATCGTGGCTAATAGCCAGACCCAGATAGTTTGCCAGGTAGTCTAGCAGAGCATACTCAACAGCGGTAAACTTCTGCTCGGAATGACGTGGCCCCAGGGCCATCAGGCCGAGTGTTTCATCACCACTGCGCAGCGGCAGCAGGAACCGGGCGGCTGGCCAGGGTTTCCAGGTATGCTCGATCATCTGGACATCGTTGGGCAGGTTGTCTTCTGGTAGCGATTCGGCCACGTTAATCTGACCATAACATGCCCGTACCACCAGTCCGTGCCGGGTCATCACTGCCGTCAGTCCCTCGCGCACACTGAGTGCCCGACACACAGCAGACAGAGTTGCCTGGATCTGGTCTTTCAGGTCGCCACGCTGAAAAATATCGTTGCTGAGCGTTTGCACCAGTCGACCATAGTCAAATTCGCGGCGATAAAAGCGGCGGTCGAGTTCGCCGCGAAACCAGTCGCTCAATGGCCCCAGCGAAGCGACCAGGGCCACCAGAGCAAAAATGGTGACAATGGGAAACTGGTCGCCCACACCAAGCCCTTCGCGTACCAGCCATTCCAGGAACAGCAGCAAGGCAACATATACCGCTGTCAGCATACTTCCGATCATCGAATAGAGGAACGTGCGTCGCGCCACGCGAGGTGGCAGTAGCAACCGCAGCGAGAGAACCGCATAGGCCAGCACAACCATCGCAATCAGGATCAAGGTGCGCGACAACACATGCGAGATAATCAGAGCTGTTTCGGGCACATCCTGGGGGCGGAGTGTCCGCGCCGTAATACCAGTTATAGCACCGATCATACCAATAAACACAATGATCACAAACATACGCCGCAGCACGCGGTTCTGCAGATCGGCGCGATGGTGCAGATAGTCTTTCCACAAAAAAGCAAAGGCAACCAGAATCGGCAGAATACGTTGCACAGTCCAGCCCCAGAAGGGTAGCGCCGGGTTTTCAAACAGACGTGGTTCGCGCCAGAACCAGCCGTTGGTCAATGGAACGCCAAACTCAATAGCGCCTGGCGGTGCCAGCACAGCATACACTACCAGGATCACAGCCGGAATATAGAACACCCCCAGCAATACCTGACGCATAATTGGTCGATAGCTACCCGTAGTCAACACAGCAATAAAATGAAAAAAAGCCACCGGGGTCAGAACCGTCGCAATAAGCTGACCACGGTCGAGGGCATGCTGTACTACCGGAGCACCAGGATCGGTCAGCAGCGGCAGCAAAGCCGTCAGCCCATACAGAGCCAACGTCAAACAGAACCAGGCAAATACCGGAGTAGTCTGGTCGCGGGGGGCACGGATATACAGACTCAACCCCAGCCAGCAGGCCAGTACGGCCATCAGAAAATCTGGCCCGTGTAGAATGAATGGTTGCATAAATACTACCTAATCCAGGTGCGGCTGGAATGATATCATAGCACACGGTTGGGGTAGCAGCAACTACAGGGGGTGATGTAACTGTTCACACGTGGGGGAAACGATTCACCACGGAGACACGGAGGCACGGAGGCACGGAGATTTTCTCTTTCTCGTGCTGCTCATGCCGTCGCCGGTTGGGGAGCGTGGCGCACGGATCATCTGGCGCTCCCCGATCGTGAATAGTTACGGGGTGATAGGTTCTTTCAGGTGTAGGGTTTTTCCGTAGGGACGCGCTTCTGCGCGTCCGCATGGCGTCTTGATGCGAGAAACGTTCCCACGGACAGGCAGAAGCCTGTCCCTACGGATCGCGTTGAAACGCCATCCGTCCAAAAATCCTACACCTGTGAAGGTAATAGGTCAACGTGCATAGTTACGGCACCCTTATGATCGGGCATTCTCACAGTTGCCCGTTTGAAGAATGCTGCGGTTAAGGGTGGAATATCTGATATATTGATCTCCTCATCAGTCATCGCATCGATACGGGCCCAATCAGTTTCCGAAGGTTTGTTCATAGGCATATCGCTCATAGCTTAGAGCCTTTCGTAGCGAGATAATTCGAATAGTCTCATCGTCAGGTTAAGTATAGATAACGACGACAATGCGTGATTGCAAACGACCGATTCCAATCCAACGGTCTTCGCCATAGTCAAACCGATCATCGAGATCGACGAGCATAGGTGACTCGAATAATTCCCAGGCATCGGCAAAACTAAAGCCATGCTTGCGAATGTTTACATGATTTTTTTGCTCATCCCATGTAAAACGCATAGATGCAGTATAATTTGAAGCGAGGCTGATAGCAAGGGGGTGGCGTTCATTTCTTTATAGCGAAGCGCAAAGCGTTTGATCGCAAAGCGGATGCGCATTGCAGATCTGGATTCGCTCTGATTGGGATGGAGGTGAGCATGACACACCACTATATTATCGCAGATCCAATGGTTATGATGGGGAAGCCAGTTATCGCTGGCACACGCATTACAGTCGAGGCAATTCTCGACAAATTCGCTGCCGGAGAAACACTCGAGCAGCTTCTACAAGCCCATCCCAGGCTGACTCGCGAGGCCATTTTGGCCGCATTTACCTATGCTGCTGATGTTTTGCGCTCAGACATTGTGTATCACGTTTCGGACAAGGCCGCATAAATCATGGATATAGTTGCAGACGAGGGTGTCGATCGCCCAATTGTTGAACAATTACGATTAGACGGCCACCAGGTCACCTATATCGCGGAAGAAACACGCAGTATTACCGACGATGAGGTATTACAGGTGGCCAATACGCAAAAATCTATCCTTCTCACCAGCGATAAAGACTTTGGAGAACTGGTTTTCCGTCTCAACCGTGTAGATCATGGCATTGTTCTTGTTCGTTTAGAAGGTCTCCGCGCCGAAACAAAGGCAACCATCGTGTCACATGCCTTGCGTGATCATGGCCCCGAGATGCTGTACGCTTTTTGTGTTATTGGGCCGGGAAGCGTACGCATTCGCAAGAAAGCCTCATAACGCTTTTACGTTCTTCTTTGCCCACGTTACCCCTGATACACCTGACGAAATCGTTCGCGGGCGCGAAACAGGCGCGTCTTCACCGCACTGTTTGAACATCCCAGGGCATCAGCAATCTCCTGTGTGCTACGACCCTCACAGGTATGCAAAACCAGCGGCACCCGGTAGTGCTGCGGAATCTGAGCCAGGGCATGATGCACCGGTTCACCTTCGTCCAGATGTGACTCTATCGTTGGCATACTCCCAACCACTGACTCGGCTTCAATCAGGGGTGTAAACCGAATACGCTGTTTGCGCCGTAGATAATCATATGCTGTATTCGTAGCAATGCGGTAGAGCCAGGCTACCGTGCTGGCGTCAGGATTATGCTGTGCCCAACTACGGAATGCTTTGATAAATGTTTCCTGGCACAGATCTTCTGCCGTTTCGCGATCATTGACCATGCGGATCAGGTAGGCCAGGATCTGGCGTTGATACATCTGATACAGATTCTCGATGCTACTCTGTGCGCTGATTGTTGGTTCTGTGGCCAGCATCTTTCTCTCTCTTACACGGTTCAATTGTGCTCTACATGATCACTGCCGTGTACTAACAAGCATAGTGAGCGACCTGCGCTCTTTATTGCTTCGCAGTCGTTCGTATCCTGATTGCGCGTCATAGTGCTATAGAATGATTGTAGCAGGTGCGCTGTTGGCAGACATCAGTCGTAATGATGGTATCAGATACACAAGAGCATACGACGAATATCCCTCTGAAGAATGACCATGCGTCGATCCTGAGATTGACATGCACAGATCGTTTTCTTCAACAAATGTGTTGTCTTTATGTAACCTGCGGCGTATACTATGCATCTGATACAGTGGAGGGGATACATGGTACGCGGGTATTGAGCATGCCTGCGTGGTTTACCAAGGGAGGGCCTATGTGGAAGCTGATCGCCTTTTTGCAAAAAAACCTGGTCTGGACAATCCCAACATTCATGGTGCTGGGCATTGTGTACGGTTATCTGTACAACCCGTCACCGCTGCGTAGCGCTATTTTGCCCCTTACGTTCCTGATGGTCTACCCGATGATGGTCAATCTCAATATCAAAGAGGTTTTATCCGGCGGTGATATGCGTGTTCAGACCGTTACCCAGGCGCTTAACTTTCTGGTGATTCCCTTTATTGGTTTTGCGGTTGGCCAGTTCTTCTTTGCAGATCAGCCGTTGATTATCCTGGGCCTGCTGTTAACCGGATTGCTGCCAACATCGGGCATGACCATTTCCTGGACCGGGTTTGCCAAGGGCAATGTTTCAGCGGCGATCAAGATGACCGTTATCGGGTTGATCCTGGGATCGCTGGCAACGCCGTTTTATCTCAAGTGGCTGATGGGCACGGTGATTACCATTCCTCTGGGCGACATTTTCCAGCAGATTATCTTGATCGTGTTTATACCAATGGTAGCGGGCTATGCCACGCAACGCTTTTTAATCTGGAAGTTTGGCAAAGAGCAATACCAGAAGGTGTACAAACCGCGTTTTCCGGCGCTCTCTACGCTGGGTGTGCTGGGAATTGTCTTTACGGCTATGGCGCTGAAATCCCAGACGATTACATCGAATCCAACCGTTTTGCTCGAATTACTGCTGCCGCTGGTGATCATTTATGGGCTTAACTTTGGCCTCAGTACCATTGTTGCGAAACTATTCTTTAAACGCGATGATGCTATTGCGCTTGTGTATGGCACGGTAATGCGCAACCTGTCGATTGCCCTGGCGATCGCCATGACCGCTTTTGGCGCAGATGGCTCGGAGATTGCGTTAATCATTGCGATAGCCTATATCATTCAGGTGCAGGCGGCGGCCTGGTATGTGCGCCTGACCGACCGCATCTTTGGCCCCTCGCCAGCGTATGTGCCCCAGACGGCTGCACCAAAAACTGGCTGATGGCTGATCTGAAAAGAGGCAATTCTGTAGGAGCGAGCGGCCGCTCGCCCCTACGCATGGCCAACGAACGTGAAAATAACACCCCGATCGTAAGAGCAGTTCGCGAACCGTCTCAGTCGATGTGCAACGGTATGCGCACAGCACATGGCAAATTGTTATGAAAATTCATGTTCCACCGATCAAGTGTCAGGGCATCAAAACCCGGCTGGTCGGCTGGATTACATCTTGCGTCGAGCGATCTTCAGCGGGCCGCTGGATTGAACCATTCACCGGGTCAGGGGTGATCGGGTTCAATCTGCGGCCTGATTGTGCGCTTTTCGCCGATATCAATCCTCATATTATCTCTTTCTATAATGCGGTCAAAAGTGGCTATGTTACGCCAACGCAGGCCAGATCGTTCCTGGAACAGGAAGGAGCGTTCCTGTCCCAAAAAGGGGCAGCACACTACTATGCCGTGCGCGATCGCTTCAATGCCCTTGGTGATCCGTATGATTTCCTCTTTCTGAGCCGCGCATGTTTCAATGGCCTGATGCGCTTCAATCGCCAGGGACACTATAATGTTCCCTTTGGACATAAGCCCGAGCGATTTTCGCGCGCGTATATAACCAGAATTACCAACCAGATCGCCTATGTTGCCAGCGCGACGCAACAGTTTGACTGGACGTTTGTCTGTACCGACTTTCGCATGGTGATGGCCGAATGTAGCAACCAGGATTTTCTCTACTGCGATCCACCCTATGCAGGGCGACATACAGACTATTTTAATGCCTGGTCGGATCAGGAAGAACAGGCTCTGGGCGAACTATTAGCAACCACACCAGCAAAGTTTATCTTATCTACCTGGCATAGCAACAAATACCGCCAGAATACCCGGCTAGAACAGCATTTCAGCCAGTTCTGCATCCTGACCCGCCCGCATTTTTATCATGTTGGTGCCAGTGAAAAGAACCGTAACGCCGTGGTGGAAGCGCTGGTGCTGAATTATACCCCGGCTTCTGCGCATTGACAGGAGTTACGCGGTGGGCATATAAAACCCACGTTTGTCGGAACAAAAGACGTGTTTCGCCTGCGGCAGCGTGGTACTGTCCATTCTTTTTTCAAACATTCTGGCCGGAGGCCAGAATGTTTGAAAAAAAGATGATCTTCTTCCGCCTGCCGGAGGCGATATCTGCTCGCAAGATGGACGACTGCGTAACTTCCTGTCATTGACAGGAGGCAAAAGTTATGCCATAATAGTTCTATTCAAAGATTGAGTAATCAGGTTATAGAATATGAGCCGTCAAGCAAGTCAGCCACTGGCGCTAGAACTGGCTCTGGTAGGCCTGGTGCAACAGCACCCGCTGCATGGCTACGAAATCTATCAGCGCCTGAAAAAACATCCAACAATTGGCATGGTCTGGAAGCCTAAACAAAGCCATGTCTATGCCCTGTTGAAAAAATTAGAACAGGCCGGATTTCTCGAAACCACCATCGAGACCCAGGATGCCTATCCGCCCCGGAAGGTACTGCACATAACCCGGGCTGGCGCGGCGGCCTTCGCCAACTGGCTTGGCGAGCCAGTGTATGACTGGGAAGACGTTCAACGCGAGTTTCTGATCAAGCTCTTCTTTGCCCAACGCACCAGCGATGCTGCAGCGCTGCATCTGGTTGAACGCCAGCGCACCGAGAGCCGTGCCTGGCTTGATGAACTGCATCAGCGTATGCGTTCGCTGACGGCCTATCAGTCTTCCGAGTGGCTGGTGATCCAGTTTCGCATCCGTCAGGTTGAAGGCTTTCTCGACTGGCTGGATCGCTGCATGTTCCATTTCACCGATCCGCTTTTTGTTGTCCATACGATTGCGGTGCTGCATGACAGCCCACGCCATGTCCTGGCACAACGCTTTATCGACTATATTTGCTCACCAGCTGGCCAGGCTATCCTAGAGCAATATGGCTTTCTGCCTTCCGGCGAGGCGGTATCGCTAGATTACGTACCACCGGATCAGGCCACATATGTGTCAGCTCAATCGGATATGTCACTTACGATTTTTGCGGCGGCAACGCTCAAAGATGCGTTTCAGGCACTGGCACATGCCTTTAGCAATGCCAACAGCGGTATCACAATCAATCTGACGTTTGCTGGCTCAAGCTATCTGGCCGACCAGCTTGTTCAAGGGGCATCGGCGGATCTGTTTGCCTCGGCCAATCGTCTGTTGATGGAGCCAGTGATGCGTACGGGGCGCATTGCGGCGGATAGTGACCGTATCTTCGCCCGTAATCGTCTGCTGGTGGTGACGCAACACAACAGCCTGGCCGATCTGACCACGCTGCGTGATCTGGCAAAGCCTGGCTTGAAAATTGCGCTGGGTTCTGGCTCAACTGCCATCGGGCATTATTCCCTGAATGTGCTGGATCGCGCTGCAGCGATCGGCAATCTGGGCGTAGACGAGCATGCTGCGGTTCTCCAGAATGTGGCCTTTTACGAGCAGGATGTGCGTGCGGTACTCTCACGCGTGTTGTATGGCGAGGCGGATGTAGGGATTGTGTATACCTCGGATTGCCGCGATACGGGTGAGCAACCCATTGTGCCAGTGGTATATTCATTGGATGAACTCTGGCTGAATAGCGGTTAGAGGGCAGTACACAGGCGAAAATCACTCTCTGGATGGACGGCGGCGTCCGTCGTGTTAGACAAGGTTCAGGTTTACTTTACAATTGTAACAGCCTCTTATGGTGTTCGGTAGGGGCGACTGGCCGGTCGCCCCTACGCCGACTGTAATGTCGGAATTGCCTGTCTGAAACCATGTCTTATAAACGAAAGAACTAGTAGCCAACGACAGGCTCTCCCAATGTTGTTTTCGTGGGGGGGCTGTCGTTTTTTTATAGCCAGATAAAGGGAACAAACGTATGGCAGTACAGCAGGTTCAATCCACCTTCCCACGACTGACATTCAAGCCACGACACTGGAAACTGGTCACTCTGGTGATTATGGCGCTGCCGCTGTTACTGTTTATGGTATTGCCGCTCATCGCGCTGCTAATGCGTACAGGGTGGCATGTCATGGCCGAGAATCTGGTGGATACCCATGTTCTCCAGGCAGTGATGTTAACGATTAGCACAACCAGTCTGACCACCCTGCTGGCGGTTGTGGCTGGCACGCCGCTGGCCTATCTGCTGGCACGTTATGACTTTCGCGGGCGCAGTGTGCTTGAGACGTTAGTTGAACTGCCGATGGTGCTGCCACCGGCAGTAGCCGGGGTAGCCCTGCTGATGGCCTTCGGGCGGCGGGGGGTGCTGGGCAGTTTTCTCAGTGATGCTGGCATGGAACTGGCCTTTACCCAGACGGCTGTTGTGCTGGCACAACTGTTTGTAGCCGGGCCGTTTTATGTCAAAGCGGCTATCGCTGGTTTTGCGAAGGTCGAACACGATGTCGAGGAAGCGGCTGCCATTGATGGTGCGCAGCCCTGGCAGGTGTTTCGCCGTATCACCGTGCCGCTGGCGTGGCCGGTTCTTTTCGGGGGGTTGGTGATGACCTGGGCACGGGCGCTGGGTGAGTTTGGCGCAACCATTATCTTTGCCGGGAACTTTCCGGGGCGTACCCAGACGATGCCACTAGCGATTTATCTTGGTTTCGAGCTAGATCTGAATGTGGCATTGACCCTGTCGATTATTTTACTGCTTCTTTCATTCGGCGTGCTGGTTGTAGTTAAAGGCCTGCTACGGCAGCGGGTTGGTGGAATGTGAACCAGTGCGCTATCGGTTTGTGCATCAACAGTCTTTTTGTATGTTAAAGGAAGGATTACCCTCATGGAAGTCAGCGCACGTAACCAGATTATCGCAACAGTCAAGAGTGTTAGCCATGGACAGGTGATGGCTGAAGTAGTTGTTACGCTACCGGGTGGGGCAGAATTGGTGTCCGTTATTACCGCAACGTCGGCTCAGCGCCTGAATCTGGCCGTAGGTAAAGAGGTTACTGTGGTGATTAAGTCGACCGATGTCATGTTAGCAACAGACTAATGTGAAAATAGCCGATGGATGGTAGGGGCGAGTAATTATTCGCCCCTACCATCCTCATTTTCATCCCAATCGTGTGCGGCGCAGCCGCATGGGCATCTAATGTAAAAATAGCCGATGGCTTGTAGGGGCGGTTCGCGAACCACCCCTACAAGCCCTTTTCATCCCGGCGGTGTGCGCACCGCGCATGGATGGCTAATGGGAACATAGTGGCCGAATGGTAAGGGCGAAACGTCTTGTTCGCGTGAATAATTTCTGGGTGAACCAGACGCCCCCATCCTCTCTCTCTGAGGGCTATACATTACCCACAATTCTACCGCATCCTGATGCGGTAGAACCGGCAGTTTCCTGCTCTCCACGGGTACCGGCGGGGCTGCGCCCCGCCGGTACCCGTGGAGAGCGGTGAGCCGCCCTCTATACCTCTCCAGGGCTTTTTCGCGCTCATAACATATAACATCTTTCGCCCTTCCATCCTTCACCGCCGCTGGAAATAAATTTTCCAGCGGCGGTTGCTATGTGTATGGTATACTGTAACATTGTACTACCCAATTGTCTTTAATTGTCTCTTAAGTCAGGTTGATTGTCTTGCTAAAATGCCTTTGTTATTACAAATAGGTAGTGCTACGAGACAATTAAGGACAGAGTGTGTCCATTGTGTCCATTCCGGGTAGAATCTGAAAACAAACAGCAGGATTTATGCAAATCACCCTTGATCAAACCAGCCGCGAACCGCTCTACCAGCAACTGGCGAACCATATTTTGCAACGTATTCGCAACGGCGCCCTCCCACCGGGCACACGCCTGCCCACAGTACGCCAGTTTGCCCATCAACTGGGCGTAACGCGCCTGACCGTGCATAGCGCCTATGCAGAACTACAGGCCGATGGCTGGGTTGAAGCAACCGTTGGACGGGGCACATTTGTAGCCGAACGTGTCGAGACCATGATGGAGTCGCCCCAGGCTATGCTTGGGCGCGAGGTGACCCCTTCAGGAATCATGGCAGATATGATGCATGCTGCCCAGATGCGCGGAGTTGTCTCGTTAGCACGGGCTGACCCGGCGATGGAGTTGTTTCCGCTACGCCAGTGGCAGCAGGCTACTGAACTGGCTCTGACCAATGGTGGCCCGGCGCTGATGAACTATATCACCGCACAGGGCGACCAGGTGCTACGGTCGGCAGTGGCCGAGTTTGTGCGTGAACGGGGTATCACAGCCAGCCCGGACGAAATGCTGATCACCAGTGGGGCAACCCAGGGACTATCGCTGGTGACAGAAGTGCTGGCCTGCTCGGGCGCAACCGTTCTGGTAGAACAGCCAACCTTCCTGGGTATGCTTGGTACCCTGGCGGCGCACGGGGTGCGTGCGGTGGGTGTGCCCCTGGATAACGAAGGGGTGAATATCGCGGCTCTGACGCAGATCATACAAACTGAGCGCCCGGCCTTTCTCTATACTATTTCAGCCTATCATAATCCGACCGGGGTCTCTCTCTCACCAGAGCGACGGATGGCTTTGCTCGATCTGGCTGCTCGGCATAACTTGATGATCCTGGAAGACGATGTGTATGGACTGGTAAGCTATGCCAGTACACCACCCCCAACGCTCAAGAGCGAGGATCGGCATGGACTGGTGGTTTATCTGAGTAGCTTCTCTAAGAATCTCATGCCGGGCTTGCGCATGGGCTATGTCGTTGCTGCGCCGAACCTGATCCAACGCCTTGTACAGATGCGCCAGGCCCAGGATCTCTGTGCATCGCCGTTGATGCAACGTGCCCTGGCGATTTTTATCGAACAGGGCTGGCTGCATGCGCATATCAAGCGCGTGACACCACGTTATCGTGAACGCCGCGATGCGTTGCTCCAGGCAATGGAACGCTTCTTTCCACACAGTGTCACCTGGACGAACCCTCAGGGTGGCTTTTCGTGCTGGGTCGGGTTGCCGCCAGACATGTCGGTGAAAGAGTTATATCTTAGCGCAATCGGGCGAGGTGTGGCATTTGCGCCTGGTGAGGTGTTTAGCCCTACACCCGACCCGGTGCCCCATTTCCGGCTTTGCTATGGCTGCGAAACGCCTGAACATATCACCGAGGCAGTCGCAACGCTGGGATCCCTGTTACGCGAACAGTCGGCCCATCCCCTGGTTTCTGGCCTGACCTCACGCGACTATGTGCCGCTGGTGTAACCAGATAGGAGGGGATACGATTCACCACGGAGACACGGAGTCACGGAGGAGCGCGGTGGATGCCCCTGCCTCTGCCACAGCAGGATGGACATGCATGCCCGGTGATCTGCTCGCATAGATAGATGCCCGGGCTATGTCCCTGGTGAACAGGTACGCACCGTAATATACTTCACGCAAGTTTATGGTATAGTTTCCCCTACCGTGCCGTTCGACAGGCTCACGACTCGCCTTCTTTTTTCTTCTGTATAATAGCAGTCTTATGCACAGAACAATCAACCTGACTCGTACCTTTATCACCAACCGACTTGTTCCCTTCGCAGGGGGGGTAATCGAGGGGTATCAGCAGAACAACCTGGGGATGCTCAGCGCGGCTCTGGCCTACTTTAGCCTGTTTTCGCTCTTTCCCCTGCTGTTGCTGATCCTGAGTATCGTCGGCCTGGTTCTGGGCAACGAGGAGTCTTTTTTTAGAACGATCCTCCGTGCAATCGGCGGTCAGGAGACCGAAAATCTCGACCAGATTCTCTCACAGATCGATGCATATCAAGAGGTGGTTGATTTTATCAGTACGGCAATCTCGCCGGAAGTGGCTTTGTTGATTGACCAGACACTCCAGAGTTGGAATGCCGGTGGTATTGAAGCCACTATCATCGGGGTGGTAATTTTGATCTGGGTGGCCAGCAATATTTTTGTACAGATCGACCGTGCGTTTCAGTTGATCTGGGGCGTGGTGGGCGAACAGTTTCCCAATGCCGGACGCTGGGTTCCAGTTTTTGTGATGGTGCGCCGCCGCCTGATTGCTTTTGGTCTGGTGATGCTGTCGGCTCTCCTGTTGCTGGTTGCACTGGTGACACGTTCAGTTTTGTCGATCTTTCAGACGTTTTTTCCCGGCTATCTGGATGATTTCTTCTGGAATGCAGCATGGTTTGGGTCGGCCTTCGGGTTGTTGTTCCTGGTGTTGCTGCTGCTCTTTAAGTATCTACCAAATACGCACGTGGCCTGGCGTGATGTCTGGTTGGGTGCGCTGCTTTCCGCTATTCTGATCTCGCTGCTATCCAACGTGAGTAGCTGGTTTATTGGCAGTCGCAATTTTCTGGCCTATGGTGTGGTGGGTAGTATTATGGCACTGGTTTTCTGGATCTACCTCAGCAGTGTATCTCTCTACCTGGGGGTGGTTTTCACGCGTGTATATGCGCATATGTTTGGTAGCCAGCGCCAGCCTGATGGAAAAATAGGCATGTAGCACCACCTACACGTATATCGCATCAGGATGAGGTAGAGAGGGCAATTCACGACCCTCAATGGGTATGGGCGGGGCTGCGCCCCGCCGAGATCATAGTGTTTTCGGTTTGTTTTGGCGTCTTTGACGCCAAAACAAACCGAAAACACTTTTTTTATGGGGCCGTCTGTAAAATATGACATGTCTGCCTATTTTTCTTCTAACCCTACCAACCGACTAATTATGGGCAGCACAGCCTGGGCACGTACAGGATCGAAAGGGCCATCATCTATCATATCTCTGGCAGGTTGTTCAGCATGCTGCTGGCACACACGTTCCCCCAGGTTACGTCGCTCTGGTGCGTGAAACGTAGCGAATGTGCGCCGCAGCAGGGGCAGCATCTGGGTAAATGTCTCACCTGACAATCCAGTCACCCAGCCGTCTACCACCTGCCAGAGGTCTTCATCATGCACCAGCAACTCGCCGCGTCCGCGCAACAAGCCGTCGACCCAGGCAGCCGCATGGGCTGGTTCGCCAGCCGTCGAGAGAGACAGGTTCATCTGGCGAGCTACATGCTCTGGATCAAATATACGCATATCCAGCAACAACCGCACACAACGTCCGGCGAGCAAACCATGCAGCCCATTCTGATCGGCCATGCGGCGTAATACTGCCTGCCACTGGATTAGATAATCGGCATTTTGCAGGCGCGTTACAACATCATGGACGGCAACCAGATGCTGAAACATCTCGCTGGCCGCATCGTCGTTCAGTGAGGCGCATACCCCTGGCAGACCGATGCAGATCCGGATCACCAACCCATCTAGCACATGCCCAACTGCCCCCGCATCAGTCTGACGGACATCACCATAGCGCACTATGCGGGCCAGGCTCGGCAGGGCTGCCATCATCTGAACGACATCACTGGTAACAGCAGCCTGGTTCTGCAAATGGTGCGTAATGGTAGGAATAGCATCAGTCAATCCGGCGAACAATGCCTGGTTGACCAGACTCGTCAGTGTCGGCAGATCGGTAGCCTGTTCGGCCTGAGCACAGGCACAGGCGGTAGCGGCGGTGACAATCGTATTGCCCCACATCCCGGCCTCGATCACTTTCACATCCAGTTCAGGTTGCCACTGGATGCGCCAGATCTCATGGAACGTGCCTTTGCCCACATCGGATCGCTGCGGTGTTCCCCACGGGATATCCAGCAGATTCAAGCGGTGTAGCAAATGACTGCGCTCTAGCTCGGTGGACTTGCGTAGATCTAGATCCAGGTCACGCCAGGTTGCCTCGGGCAGCAGTCTCAGGCGTTTGCGGGTCTGTTGTAGATCCTGCTGCAGCGGTACCATAGGCGTTTCATCGGGGATTGTCCCGAGTACCTCACTCACAATCAACTGCTCGTGGATCAAGTGCATTGGCGCATCGCTGTTAAAGCAGAACACGGCCCGAGCCGCCTCGGTCATTTCGGGCAGGCCAGGCAGAGGGCGATCACGCAGGGCTGCCAGCGTCTCGGCCAGCCGCACAGCTTCGATCACATGGGCCGACGAGGCATCCAGATCTTCGCTACGCAACAGATGCGCAATGCGCGTCATCCAACGAATGGTGACATCGGTTGGCGTATGGCCAGCAGATGCCGCAGCGAACAGATGATGATACCAGCCAGGCGACTCAATGCCAGCACCATAGCCGCTCTGATATGCGAGCCGGCTGTACGTCCAGGGCACCCAGGTCGCCTGTACTTTCACCTTCGGCAAGCCCTTGAGCAGGGCAGCATCCTCTTTTGCTGGCGGCATATCAACCAGCGCAGGGGCATGCCAGGCCCCACAAACCACGGCAATGCGCTCATATCCGTCCTGCTGGGCACGTCGAATCGTCTTACGCATAAACGCCTCGCGGCGGGCTTCGTGCTGTGCTTCTGTCAGGTTGTCCCGCGGCGGCATATGCGCACGCACAGCCGTCATGGCTTCCAGGATGGCCGCAAAGAGACCCCTCCCGTTGCGGCGTTGCTCTACCATATGCTCCCACCAGCGCTCGCCATCGCTATACCCGGCTGCCTGAGCCAGAAAGCCCAGCGGGTCGTGACGTAGATCAGGCGACATACGCAGCGGGTCGGAGGTGTCGTCGTCCGTCGTTTGTTCCTCATCGGTTACCTGTCCATGGCTTACACTGGTTGCTGGCTCAGTGTCGTCACTAGCCGCCGATGGGTGATGATCAGATAGATTGGCAAGCTGATGGGCCAGGGGCAGATCCATAAACCAGACAGGAAGATTGCTGGTCAATCCATAGTGCATAGCCTGCCATTCGGGTGAGAAGAGTGCGAAGGGATAGTAAACAGCCATCTGCGGCATGTCAGGCTGATAGATCAACAGTGCCACCGGGGGCTGCATCTGTGCATGAGTCAGCAGCGGCAGCACCGGCTCGGCGTCGGGCGGCCCCTCTACCAGGATGACATCCGGGCGCAGTTCTTCCAGGGCCACACGCAAGCTACGCGCCGAACCAGGCCCATGGTGGCGAATACCGAAAATATGCAGAGTAGACGCTGGTTGTTGAGAGTTCGGCATTGTTTCGTGTTCCTACTTTGTAGACGTGTGATTATCTGAAAGACCTGATTCGCCTGCGGCAGCGTGGAATCTTATATCTGTTGTTCCCAATTTTTTCGCCGGAGGCGAAAAAATTGGGAACAAAAAAAGATTTTCTGCCCTGCCGGAAGCGAATTCCAATCGTTGGACAGGCGACCGTGTACTTCACAGTACATGCAAGAAATAGATCCTAATCGATCTCACGGCAGGCGCGATAGAGATCCTTCCAGCCGTTGCGCTCTTTGACCACGGTTTCGAGATACTCTCGCCAGACCACACGATCCTGGATTGGATCCTTGACCACTGCACCAACCATGCTGGCGGCCAGATCGCCTGCGCGTAACTGACCATCGCCAAAGTGGGCAGCCAGGGATAGCCCGTTGTTGATAACCGAAATCGCCTCGGCAGTACTGAGCGTGCTGCTGGGCGACTTGAGCTTCGTTTTGCCATCAGCTGTCATTCCGTCGCGCAATTCGCGGAAAATTGTAACAACGCGCCGGATCTCGTCTAATGCTGGCGGTTCGGCTGGCAGTTCAAGCGCACGCCCCAGGCTGGCGACACGCTGCTGCACAATGCGTACCTCTTCCTCTGTATTGTCAGGCAAAGGTAACACAACGGTATTAAAGCGTCGTCGTAGGGCGCTAGACAGATCATTAACGCCGCGGTCACGGTCGTTGGCCGTGGCGATCAGATTAAAGCCCTTGATTGCTTGAACCTCGGCGTTTAGTTCGGGAATAGGCAGGGTCTTCTCGGACAGGATCGTGATCAGGGTATCCTGTACATCAGCGGGAATACGCGTCAGCTCTTCCAGACGGGCAATTTTGCCCTCCTGCATAGCGCGCATCAGCGGACTGGCCACTAACGCATCCATAGAAGGCCCATCGGCCAGCAGCCGCGCATAGTTCCAGCCATAGCGGATAGCCTCCTCGCTAGTACCGGCTGTCCCCTGAATCATCATTACCGAGGTACCGGATATTGCCGCAGCCAGGTGTTCAGACACCCAGCTTTTGGCGGTACCAGGCACACCCAGCAGCAGCAAAGCCCGGTCGGTAGCCAGGGTAGCAATGGCAATCTCAATCAGGCGACGACTGCCGATATACTTGGGCGTAACGGTGAAGCCATTATCGAGTTGGCCGCCCAGGATATAGGTGGCCACTGCCCAGGGCGAAAGCTGCCAACTCGGCGGGCGTGCGCGGGTATCGATGGCTGCCAGAGCCATGAGTTCCTCGGCGTACTGATGTTCGGCATGGGCACGCAAAACAGCGCTCATGGGCAAAACTCCTTTAACATATCATGGCGAAAAGTCAGAACGGCAAGCATGGAATCGATCAGCCCGGCCCAGATCTGCCAGTGCGGTTTATCGGTAGGCCAGTTCTCAGCCGCTTCAGTTGCCAGATCGGGCAACATACGCAGGCCCAATGCAGGTAGAAGCGAGTAAAGCTGGTAATCACGTGCCAGTGTTGCATCTGCAAAGACCACACGACGGCGCAAACTGTCCAGCACAGTATGTGTCAACTCGGCCCCCCATGGTGACTGACTGATCTGCAGAATCTCAAAGGCTGGATGCTTCTGGCTAATTGGTTCGCGATACCTGGCAAAGAGGCGTAGCATCAGCGATTCGTATCGTTGTGGGGACAACTGCTCGACGGCCTCGCGCAACTGAGGGTCACGGCCAATCTGATCCAGGCGAGCCTGTAAAATGGCTTCAAGCCACGCTTCATCGTTCGTGCGTATGGCAGCCGTTGTCCACCCTCCCAGCAGCACAGCATGCCAGTCGCGCTGAGCTGCCGCGGCTGCTACCAGATCGTCCGGTTGGGCGTTCCAGGTGTGGATCCAGTACGAAGGTGGTATCGAACCAAGCATCTGTACCATCAACCAGGCTTTTTTGCCCAGCTTCTGATAGCGGGGCGGCTCTGGTTCAATTCCATCGCGGATCATGTCCGCGTCACATGTTTCAGGCAGATCCACAAGCGTGAGTTGAGCTGACTGGCTCGGCAGGAAAGCCAGCGGCCCGGTTTGGCCAGCCTGCCATGTCAGACGTGGTTGCACTCGGGCAATCATACGCTGCACCAGCCGCGCATCTGGCAGACGTATCAGCAGACTAACGACGATCCGACGTACCTCTTTGCTGCGGTCGCCCAGCCTCTGTTCCAGAAACGGTTCGTCTGCCATGCTCAGACCGTGCGCAAAGGTAGCGAGAAAAGCGGCCCGGTCATCGGCTTTTTCGGTGTTCCAGGTTGTAAGCAGCAGGTCACGCGCACGGGCAGGCATATGGCTGCGCAGTTGTTGCAGCAGTTCCAGGCGGGCCGCACGGGATGCCGTCTCCCAGAGTGCCACCAGAGCGGCTTCGTCTGCAGGAAAAGTTTCCGGCAGACTGGCGGAGGCATACTGCCAGTTGGGGTTCTGGGCGGCCAGCCAGTAGCCACGCTGTCCCAGCACAGGCAGGATAGCCTTACGCAAAGCTGGCTGTTTGTAGCCAACCTCCAGGATGTCGGCCAGGTATGCTTCGGGAATGCGCTGCCCGGCGCGGGCGAGGGCGGCCAGCCATTCGGGCAGAACATCGGCATAAGTTTTGCCCAGCATAGTTGCCAGATATTCAGTGGCAGCCGGTGTACAGCATGGCCGGGTGTCTGGCGGGCATGGTGCGGGAGCAGTACGCTTAATGGATGGAGCCATCCACCCGGCACGCCGGTAGAGCGTCAGGGTAGCCGCCGATACCAGCAGGGCACGTTCCGGGTTGACCGAGTCTAAACCAGCCAGAACGTCGCCTGCTGGCGATCCCGTTGCAGGCAAGCGCGCTGGCTTGCGTGACGTACCCACCAGCGCTGTGGCCACCAGATCATGCCACGCTTCGATGTGCTGTATCATGTCACCTCTCAAGATTCACTACTCAATACACAAAACTGGTGATCGATCCAGGCGCTGAGAGGCAGGAAGGTGCTACCGTCCCACTCGCCGAAGAGCGTAAACGGGTATCCACCACTCAGCGCCAGCAGGTGCCAGTCCTGTTTGAAGCGGGGAGTCAGGGGCAACCCATTTCCGGCAGAGTCACATATCAGGCGACTCCCGTTGGCATGGATCAGCACCACATCCTGCAACGCCAGCGGAAAGCGTTCGATCCAGGGATTGGCGGCCAGCGCAGCCGCATATCCGCCCAGCGCCACATTGATATCCGGCGTGGCTGGCAACTCGTTGAGTGATACTGGCGCGGCGTGGCTCGTCTTAACCAGGGCACGCAGGGGCAGATTACTTGGATAAAACACCAGGTCGGCCAGCAGCGCAGTTCCTGGTACGAGACTATGCTCAAACGGTTGCTTAAAGGCGGCAAAACTGAGCAACAGTGCGGGACGCTGGCTCGACTGCCCCCATAGCCAGGTGCGCTGAACGCGCAGATTGTCCTCTTCGGTCACCGATTGTCCCAGGATCAGCCAGTGGTCATGCAGTTCAGGCCCGGCCAGGACATCAGCTTCCTTTAGCGTCACACCGACTGCAGCGCGAATATCAGCCTGGATGTCGTCCGGCAGGCTGTCGAGACGACAGTAGGCTTCAATCAGCAGATGGATCAGGGCAAGCCGTTCCAGCAGGCGTTCCTGCCAGCCCGGGCCGGTGGCCTCAATGCCGATCAGATCGCGTAGCCGGCGTGCCACACCAGGGGCCTGGGCATCAACCATACGCGTGGCCGGGGTGTTCCAGAACGTCGCCGAGTAGCTCTGGCTACTGGCCAGTCCCTGGCGGATCAGGTCGCTCAACCAGCGATCAAGTTCTTCTAACCCGGCGCGGATGTTTGCCTCACGTGTGCTGGCTCGTCTGGCCCGTGCAGATGGGTTGGATACCGTACCAGCTTCGGATTGTCTGGCTGCACGTTTCTGGGCCGACTCGATGCGTTTGTCTAACCATTCGGACACCCAGGCTGGTGGAGATATTTCACTGAATGCAGATGGCTGACTGGCGCGTAACAGAAGCAGGCCCAGAGTATGTTTACAGGGCAATTTGCGGCTAGGGCACGAACAGCGGTAGGCCAGGTCACCAGCGGATAAATCAACTTGAACCTGGTACGGTTTTTTGCCGCTCCCCTGGCATTCCCCCCAGATTGCCCGGTCGTCACGGCCCAGCGAAGCCCACTTTCGTGGGTTGGACACCCCCTGGCCAGCCTTTGCCGAGGAAGCGTCGGGGGCCAGCGCCAGGATCTGTTCGGAGGTTAGCGCAAAGGTCATAGTGTAGTTCCTAAGATATGGTTCATGGTTACTGTACAGGTTGGTTGGACGATACGCCCTCTCCCCCCTGCTCCCCTCTCCCTGAGGATTGAAGGGCGGACAGAACGTTTGTCCGATAGGCGGGTAGCCCGTCCAGACGCGGCGTGGCCCGCACCCCCATATGCATCAAGGTAAGCCTCTCGGCAGGGGTTTGGGGGCCTGCGGCCCCCAAAGAATGTCTTTGTCGTGCTAGATTTTGCCAGCTTTGCTGGCAAAATCTAGCACGACAAAGTGGTTTTTTAGGGCTGCCGCCCTAAACTTGATGCGTATGGCCCTCACCCTCCGGCCCCCTCTCCCATAGTTGGGAGAGGGGAGTACCGCATTCCCATGCGGTGCGTGCCATCCGAACGCATTTTCTGTCCGCCCCTGAAGGCGAGGGTCGGAGGGTGGGGTGATTCACGCGACCAATCCGTCTGTGACGTGTACAGTACAATTGGCCTATCTGAAACCATGTCTAACGTAAAAATACGGAGAAACGCGCAGAAGCACGTCCGTTTTGTGTTTGTAACGCCTGGTCGAACGGTTGCCGCCTTTTTTAACCAGGTATTAATGATATGCCGTGTGAAGTATAGCATTCCTGTAGAGCTTTTGCACGTCTGGCGGCCCAGAGTCTGAGCCAGGTCAACATCGTATGGCGACCCATTTCTGGCTACGACTACCACGAATGTGTGTGAATACTGTGTAGATATGTATATTGTTGATCCTGGCTGTTTGTCTGCCCATCGTTGTAACCTTTTGTATATGAACAAATGTACGCATATTATACACTGATATTGTGACATCTACAGTCACATTCTGGCAAGGGGGCATTAATGATTTGTAAGCCGAGGTTCGTAAATATGTTACTGTCAACCTGAAATAGCAGATCGGAAAGCGTGTCTCAGTAGCATCGTCTGGTCTATTGCCGCATAACGAATGGTCATGAGATGTACTGTGGCGTATTCGCACTGATAGGGCTACGCCATATATGCTTTGCCCCCGGCGCTTAATGGTATACTGTTGCCAGGACTGCCAGTTCTCGTAACCGTTCAGGTGGGGTGGTTGGGAGGGGCATTGCCCCTCCCGGAGCCTCTTCTTGTCGACCCGTTTTGGCGGCTTTGCCGCCAAAACGGGTCGACAAGAAGGTTTTGCGGGGGCCGCATGCCCCCGCGCCCCCGCTGGCGCAGGTACTGCCTGAACGGTTACCCAGTTCTCATAGCTTTTTCTTTTCTCTATTCTCAAACTGGTGAGGCATATCATAGTGGGAGTCTTCCTATGCATATCTGTGTCTATTGCGGATCGCGTGTGGGGCATAATGCTGCCTATGCCGCAGCCGCACACGATCTGGGTAGCGCTTTCGCGGCACACGGCTGGAGCCTGGTCTATGGCGGCGGCAATGTCGGATTGATGGGCGTGATGGCGCGGAGCGCATTGTCTGCTGGTGGCGAGGTTATCGGCATTATTCCCCAGGCACTGCTGGATCAAGAACTGGCACTGACTGATTGTACTGAACTGATTGTCACCGAGACACTACGCCAGCGCAAGGCACTTATGGATACACGTTCGCATATTTTTATGGCCCTTCCAGGCGGCTATGGCACATTTGAAGAACTGATTGAAACGCTTACGCTACGACAACTGGGCTACCATAACAAACCAATTTTATTACTAAATCTGGATGGCTATTATGATCCACTGCTCAATCTGTTTAGGCATGCCCTGGAAACAGGATTTGTTTCACCAGAGCAGATGCATCTGTATGATGTGGTCACCAGTGTGGAAGAGGCTCTAAACTATCTTATGTCTTATGCTATAGAACAGGAACAAAACCATGGTTGACATACAGCGTCCGGTACGGGTACGTTTTGCCCCCAGCCCAACCGGTTTCTTGCATATTGGCGGGGTGCGTACCGCGCTGTTCAACTGGCTGTTTGCCCGTCACTACGGTGGCCAGTTTATTTTGCGCATTGAAGATACCGACGAGAAACGCTATGTCGTGGGCGCGTCTGATGATCTGATGCAGTCGCTGCGCTGGGTTGGGCTGACATGGGATGAAGGCCCCGATACAGGTGGCCCCCATGCGCCATATGTACAATCGCTGCGCAGCGAGCAGGGCATTTATCGTCACTATGTGGATCAGTTGCTGGAAAATGGACTGGCCTATAAATCGTTTGTGACGCCGGAAGAACTGGAGCACATGAAGGCAGAGGCCCAGGCCCGTGGTATCAAGAGTTTTCGCTTTCGGGGTGTTGAACGTGACTGGTCGCCCGATCAAATAGCTGCAGCGGAGGAACAGGGCAAACCGTATACCGTGCGTCTCAAGGTACCATTGACCGGGACAACCAGTTTTCACGACCTGGTGCGTGGTGGTGAACAGATCACCATCAATCACAGTGATCTGTATGATATTGTGCTGCTCAAGTCGACTGGTATGCCAGTGTATCATCTGGCCCACCTGGTTGATGATCATCTGATGGGCATTACGCATGTGATTCGTGGTGAAGAGTGGGTACCCAGCACGCCGTATCATGTGCTGCTCTATGCGGCCCTGGGCTGGCAGCCGCCAGTTTTTGCGCATGTGCCTAATATTTTGCGTCAGGACGGGCGCGGCAAGCTCTCCAAACGTAAAGATGATGTGTCGACAAACCGCTTCTGGGAACGGGGCTATCTGCCCGATGCCATGTTCAACTATCTGGCTCTGCAGGGCTGGAGTTACGATGATCATACCGAGATTATGACCCGCGACGAGATTGTGCAACGATTTAGTGTTGAACGTATTCAACCTTCACCGGCGCGCTGGAATCCAGATAAGCTGAAAGATATGAACGGCATTTATATCCGCAAGCTGTCGACAGATGAAGTAGCTGCGCAGATTATGCCATTCCTGATGCAAGCCGGTTTGATCGCTAACCCACCCACACCGGACGAGCACGCCTATGTTGGCCAGCTTGTTCCGCTGATCCACGAACGCCTGGAAGAACTCAGCGAAGCGTCGGATTTGCTTGACTTTTTCTTCCGCGATGTCAGTTATACTGCACCGGACGTCCTTGTACCCAAGAAAATGGATGTGCCGGGTACGGCGGCGGCATTGCAAGCGGTTCACGCGACATTGCTACACATAGACGGCTGGAATGAGGAACTCCTGGAGCAAACCTTGCGTACGCTAACCGAAGAACTGGGCTTAAAGCCAGGCCAACTCTTCAGTGCGATTCGTGTAGCCATCACCGGGCGAACCGTGTCGCCGCCGCTGTTTGCCACCATGGCAGCACTGGGGCAGCAACGTAGCCTGGAACGTATTCAGAGCGCAGCAGGGATGCTAGAGTCACTATCTTTCAAATAAAAGCATACTTGCTCAGCTAAAGCCACAACGATGCGAAGAAATGTTATCCTTCGCATCGTTGTGGCTTTAGGGTATCCGAATGCACGTGCGAGATCTCACGACGCCGTGCTATACAGATTCCTCCCGCTGGTCGGAATGACATAGTGAAAAATATTATCCGGGTCTGCTATACTGCACCACGCGGATGCATTGTTGGGACTGAAATAACATCACAGAGATAGGTGGCGCTATTAGTACTATATTCCTATGCAATATTGGACATACTATTGACAATGTTGATGCAATCTCCCCTATTCACTGTAGTATGATAACAGTGGTTGTTTTTATTGAAACAGGCAGCAAAAGCCCGAAATATTCCGCGTTTGTTTGAACATGGCATATTTTAGTTATGCTGCCTATTGTAAAGTCGCTGGTCTCCAGAGAAGAACCACCGATTGCAAAGAGAAGAAGCGTGTTAGATGTAACTGATGCGGCGAAGCACAGTTGCATAAACAACATGGGTGGAAAGGAGTTTATTGTGAGCATCGAGATGATCGCGGATACGTTGGATAATACGTGCGCCCTCTGTCGCCAGGAGATTCCCAACTTTCTAAAACATGAACAGGCCGCCTTCACACTGGGGGCACTGCTGTTACCCAAGGTTGCCAGGCATCTCTTGGAATGTGACGAATGTACCCGTGCTGCCGATATGCTCTGGCGTACCTGGTATACTCAGACGCATGTGTAAGAATCTGTCTGATAAGACTATTTCTGGTTTGCGCTCCCCTCTCACCGACTAAGAAATGGACGTTGGCAGACCTGGCAGGTTGTGAAAGCCTGTCAGGTCTTAAAGGGGAGGTTGTGTCCCCAGACGGGATCGTCCTGCGACGATCCCCCACCCCCCTACCCCATCGCTTGCCTGTCAGATCACGACTGCCCGGCCTCGCGTCGTTTCGTTTCGTAGCGCATTAAACCGACCACACTCATTTCGCCCCAACTCTCGGCGATCAGGGCACCGGGATAATCCAAACGTGCTTCGGGCAACCAGCGCGCATTAATCGCCGGAATATCTTCCTCGCCAGCTTCCATTGCCGCATACACAATTTCCACCAGTTGCTCAAGTTTATCTGAGGCGCGGCTAAGCTTCGCTTCGACATCGTCGTGAGGCCCCCAGTGAGTAACAAACAGGCGGCTAATGTCCTGCTGACGCAGCATCGCTATCGTATTCCGTTGAGCTTCCAGGTCGTAGGTTGGCGGCGGAGTACAGGGAAAGAACAATTTATACAGCGGCATATCCAGACCAGCGGCATCGCCAATAAACAACCCCCCGCTGCGTCGTTCACGATACGACAGATGATCGGGCGAGTGACCGGGGGTAAACAGTGCTTCCAGCACCACATCGCCACCCAGATCAAGGCGCAGACTCTCGGCGGGATAAATCCGATCGGCGGGAATGGGCAACATTGCGCCATGCAGTGGCCAGGCGGCCTCACCAATAGCGCGGCGTGAACTCTTCATCAACCGGGTTGGATCAACCAGGAACTCGGCAGTCATGCTATGAATATACACCTTTGCACGCGGCAGAGCCTGTGCCAGATGACCAGCACCGCCCGCATGATCCATATGGATATGGGTACAAAGAATATGCCCTACGGCCTCGTGCGCAATGCCTAGCTTTTCCAACCCGGCCAGTGTAGCGGGTACCGTCATAGCCGTACCAGTTTCAATCAGAGCAATATCATCGCCCCGCACCACATACGTGACCCCCACACCCGGTCGGCCCAGCAAATGATGATCAATCGCTGTAATATGCGTATCTACCGGAATAATCTCCATAATCCCTTTCCCTTCCTCTGGAAAATACAAACTGGGCGCACTACGGCCCCCAGTTTGTTAAAAAACTATAACATCTGATACGTAACCGTTCAGGCGGTACCTGCGCCAGCGGGGGCGCGGGGGCCTGTGGCCCCCGCAAAACCTTCTTTTCGGCCCGTTGTGGCGGCTTTGCCGCCACAACGGGCCGAAAAGAAGAGACTCCAGGAGGGGCAACGCCCCTCCCGACCACCCCACCTGAACGGTTACATCTGATACTGCTGATACGACGTTGTTGCGCATACGAGAGTATATAAAATACCTACACCTGATCAGGATCCGGACGCTTCTTGACCCGTCGGCGGCGGGCAGCTTTTTGCTCGGGTTGGGGCGAACTGGCTTTACCAGTTGCCGGTTTCTTTTTACTATGAGACGACGACGGAGACTGTGAATTAGTTTGAGCAGCCTGTTGCTCTGCTACCGGCTGTGTTTCATCACGCGGACGACGCGACCGGCGCCGTTTGCGCCGGTTCCCGCCAGCAGAAGGCTCATCCGATTGCGCTGATGTGTGGTCGATGGCTGCCTGATCTGCATGTTTGTGCCCGGAGGACTGTTTCGCCCCATCTGGTGACCGGGGTGCCGATGCAGATCGGGCATCACGCCTGACTGATGTCCGCGCTGACCCGACGGCCCCCTCTTCCAGCCAGGCAAGCGTATCCATCAATTCACGCTGTTCGGCATTCTGCGGATCTTCATCTTCGTCGTGCGCCGCATCTGCAAAACCTGGATCATCCTCATCCAGGCGATCAAGCTGTACAGGCGTGATACCCACCTGCGCACGACCACGTGCAACCGCATGCACCTGTGATGTAGCCTCGTGGATCTGTTCGCGGCTATAACTATCTTGCATGCCGCTACTGGTCAATTGCACCGTAACGGTCTGTTTAAGCACATTTACCGCCACCACTTCACCCGGGCCATCGGGCGTCTGAACCCATGCGCCACGGCGCGGCAACTCGGCACGTAGTTCAATATACTGCTCGTGTTCATACGACAGACAACAGAGTAAACGGCCACATACCCCACTGATCTTGGAAGGATTTAGCGGCAAATCCTGATCCTTCGCCATTTTAATACTCACACGCGCATAATCAGGCAGGAAAGTCGCACAGCACAACAACCGTCCACACGGACCAATCCCGCCAAGCAGCTTGGCCTCGTCACGCGGCCCAATCTGACGTAACTCAATGCGGCTACGAAAGGTACGCGCCAGATCACGCACCAGCATGCGAAAATCGACACGCTTCTCGGAGGTAAAATAGAACGTCAAGCGTGAGCCATCAAAGCTATACTCAGCCCGAACCAGATTCATAGGCAGGTTATGAACACGGATCTTCTCGGCACAGCGGTTCAGCACTTCATCGTGGCGTTCGTGCAGCAGGCGCATCCGTTCAAAATCAGAGTCCTCGGCCATGCGTACCACGGGTTTTAACTCACCCACAATCTCACTCTCAGTCACTTCGTGCCGCTCATACGCCACCTTGGCCATCTCGGGGCCGCGCACAGTCTCGACGATAACCATATCCCCCTGAGACAGTTCCATGTCCCCTGGATCGAAAAAGTAGACTTTGCCACTATCTTTAAAACGAATGCCAACCACAACTGTCATGATGTATTCCTGCTTAGCACCTTATATGCCCGCACCCGCTGTTCTTTGCCTTTAAGCTGCAATTCCCCCATTTCCTGAACGACAAACGCCTCGCCGATCTTCTGGCGGGTATATTCGCTAATAAAGATACTTCCTGGTTCAGCGGCTGACTCGAGGCGCGAAGCAGTATTGACTGTATCGCCAATCGCGGTATATTCCAGACGATGGCGCGTACCAAAAAAGCCCGTATACGCCAGACCGGTATTAACGCCGATACGAATACTAAAGCTCTTATCTGGATCTAGCTTATCTACCAGGCGTTTCTGGGCTGCCTGCATCTCCAGGGCCGCCGCAACGGACTGGGTAGCATGCTGGTCGTTCTGCGGCTCATCGGGCAGGCGAGGGGCTCCAAATATTGCCATGATACCATCACCGATATATTTATCAACCGTCCCTTGATAGTTAAAAATAACATCGGTCATTTCGTGCAGATACTCATTCAACAGATCCTGCACCTCATGCGGTTCCAGCCGTTCCGAAAGGGACGTAAAGCCCTTGATATCGGCAAAGAGTATTGACACCAGTTGTTCCTCAGCTTCCCACAGCTTGCCATACTGCAACACATAGCGTGACAGTGCCTGAGCCACATTGGGCGAGAGAAAGCGTTCAAGGTTCTGGCGCACCTGGGCTTGCTGACGCAACTCTTCGGTTAGACGAGCCCGTTCGATTGCAACCGCGGCCTGACTGGCAATCGCTGCTACCATATCACGTTGCTGATCATTAAACTGCTCACGCCCGGGCGAGTCGAGTAAGATCACCCCTGTGGCACTGCCCTGGAACAGTAACGGCACACAAACTGCCGAGCGAATATTGGCACTGATAATACTCTCGGAGCCAGCGAAATCCAGACGCGCATCACGGGTCAACACAGCCTCGCCCTCTTCCAGAGCTTTGCGCACAATCGACCCACTGATAACAACATCATCGCCGCTCTCGGCTGGTTCATTCCCATCCTGAGAATGGATCACCATTGGCACCAGTTCAGTGCCCTTACGCAACAACAGAAAACCGCGTTGAGCCGGAACCAGGCGTAACACCTCGTCCATCACCAGATCAAGCAGTTCGCTGAACTCTACCACCTGATTCAAGCGCATACCAATGGCATAAAACTCGGCTAGATCCAGAGTAGATACAGGTAATCCATCTGTTCTCACCGCTCGTCCATCAGAAGCCAGAGGAAAATAGCGGCTATCGTCGAGTACAACGCTCTGAGCAGCGCGTTCTTCAAAATTCAGTTCAAACGGCCCGATAGTGATAATATCACCGTCGTTAATCTGTTCTTCGCGCACACGCAGACGATTGACAAAAACTCCATTGCGACTGTTCAAATCAATCACCCATGCTTGCCGCCCACGTAATTCAATATGGGCATGACGACGTGATACAATCGCGTGGTTCAGCACAATGTCGTTGTCGAGCAACCGACCGATATTGAGACCTTTCGGGGTGAGGGCAAATGTATGTGGTTCGTTCCCAATATTGACAGATAAACGAGCCATTGGCGTGCGTCCTCAAGCTATATGTAATCAACGCCTGGGATGCAAATACATACACGACGCATTGCAAGGCGCTTAGAAACTATAGTATTGCTCATACCAGACGGCTTCAGTATAACAGACCCATAGGGGTGCGGCAAGAAGAAAATACCGCAAAGTTGTTTACAATAGAGGCACTCAGGAATGATGAACCGTGTACCCACACAATCCGACCAGCGTGGATACACATACCAGTAAGAGCAACGGCAGCACGCATGGTCTATCTCCATCTGGCATACACCAGACAAGCCCGAGTTCAGGGCATATGCGCGGCTGCATCAATCTGATCGGGCGATACTGGTGGCTGGCGCAGCGCAAAAATAATCCAGAGCGATGCCAGCCCGAACAGCGCCATAGCACCCTCCATCCAGATCGGGCCGACGCCCAGCAGGGGCAACACACCAGCTACCCCAAAGTTCAAGCCGGTGTGCGCTGCAACCGCATACCAGAGCCAGCGGATCTGGTTGCGCCAGAACACCTGCAGCACCACCACCGACATAGCGGTATGGAAGGCAATTGCCCAGCCCCGTTCCCAGGCAGCTAGCAACGGAAACCACCAGGGTTGGTCTGCCAATGCCCCCAGTTGTTGCGCCGCCAGTTGCTGTTGTTCAATATTTAAACCTAACCAGGATGGGTCAAGTTGCGTCAGCACAATGATATTTACCAGACCTATAACGCCCCCCAGTAAGCCAATCAGCACCGCCGCCTCAAAACCACCATGCCCGACGCCATACAATACACCCTGTTCCCAGGTACGTGCATCATTGCGCATCAGCCAGCGATAGCCAGTATAGCGCCCGATTTCCTCGACCAGCCCGGCTGTGAGTGACAGAAAGCCAACCCAGGCCCATTGCAGGGCGATTGATTGCTGCAAATAGGGGGCCAGTAGCTGCCCGCCAACAATCACCAGTGGCACACGCGTGAGCAACTGGAACAGCATAAAAATCAGTGCGCCATAAATAACAAATTTGAAACTCTGCTGAAACCGACGCGTCAGAACCACAGCCAGCACGATGGGAAAGATAATATTGAAGGCCGTGGCAAACACAAAGGTAGCCAGCCAGGCAAGAGGAGGTAACGGAATTGTCTCCATATGTTTGTCTCTTTCCAATCATATAGGGTACTGCGTATAATGCCAGGTACTGACCTGTCATATAACACGAGGTACGCGGTCATCCTTCCAATAATCAGGATTCGCCTCCGGCAGGGTGGAAGAAAACATTTTTCGTTCCCGATTTTTTCGCCTTCGGCAAAAAAA
>RRYU01003491.1_pt1 | contig 49295 bp, 38 predicted proteins | sample 2162651 | NCBI WGS metagenome assembly RRYU01 (sample SAMN10267283, study PRJNA491782) | microbial mat metagenome | isolation source: biomat in the production well | place: Japan: Minami-Kanto gas field, natural gas well KTG3 | collected 2017-06
GGGGGGGGGTGCAGATAGGCATACGGCGCAATGGCAAACAGCGTCAGCACGCCAGCCAGCACGCTGATCAGGCTGAATGCATATTTGCCCGCATAGACAGACCGCCACTGCAACAGTAGATAGGCCGCGCACACAAAGGCAAACGGCAGTAGCGGCAGCCGAAAGCGATTAATCGCAAACAGCAGTGGGGCCGTGATCATGTTATACAACCACCATAACCCGATCAGCGCCGCCAGCAGTCCCTCTTCTACTTTCCACTTTCTACTTTCCACTTTGCGCAAGCTGCCCCACCCCAGCACCGCCAGCGGCAGCACCAGCACATACAGCGTATCATCCAGCAGAAACAGCACCGTCACATACCAGCGTGGCAGGCGTCCCAGCGCAAAGCCATCAGTCAGACGCTCAGCCCCGCTATAGTTGATCTGAAACAGGTCAACCATTTCGCGCAGACTCTTCGCCGCAAACGCACCCGGCGCAGCACGGAGTAAACACAACCCCTCGGCCACCATCAACTGCTGCCGGTCGCCCTGCGTTAGCTGCGTCACCGGTTGCGCCAGCGCCGCCTGCAGACCAGGATCGTTGTGCTGATACAGGCAGGCATCAGCCAGCAACACCTGGCGTTCATCCAGCGTCAACTGCGGGTCAAGCAAAGCCAGCACAAAGTTCCGCGCTGGCGCATCACGCCGCCCGCCATCATAGGCTGTGCGTGTACCCAGCAGCAGATTATATGCACCAGTCGTATCTACCAGGATAGTTCCCCCATACAACCGGCTGGCATACACTGACCAGGGCAGTATAACCAGGAGCGCACATATGCCAAAAATCAGCGCATACACCAGTGGTCGCCCCCGCGCCAATCTCATTTCGTCGCTACGGTGTATGCGGCGGCCCACCCACCAGACCCACAGGCCCACCAGGGGCAAAAAACCCAGAGTCAAGCCGCGTGTCAGCGTCGCCAGACCAAGCAACCCGCCCGCCAGACCAAGTGACAGCAGCCGATGGTCTAGCCTCCAGCGGGCACGATCGCCCATCCACACCCCCAGAGCTACAAACGCCCCCAGCAGCAGCGTCAGATACACCGTTTCACTGAGGATCATCTGGGCATACAGCCCAAACGGCAGATAGAGTGCCGCCAGCACTGCTGCCAGTGGGGTCGCCCATCTGTCACGTGCGGGCATAACCTGGCGTGCCAGCACATACACCAGCGCAATATTGACCAGACTCAAGAGTGTTTGGGAAAAATAGATCGGCGCAAGCTGAAACCCGAACAGGCGCATATGGGCAGCCAGGAATACCACATAGAGCGGCGCACGTGTCCAGAGCCAGCCCTGATGCCAGGCAAAACCCCGCCCATGGGCCAGCCAGTCAGCCGCAGCCAGATATTCCGCCTCATCGCTGATCATACCGACGCGGGGCAGATTATCCCAGAGTACCATGCGGAGTGCCAGGCCCAGGCCCAGCACAAGCAACAGAGGCCGGTGGCGTTCAAACAGTGTGTGCAGACGAATCATAGACTGCTACGCATGAGCATCCTGCTGGCCTCCCAGCAAACTACCGAGTGTACCAATTTCATCCGGCGAAAGACCACGCATCTCGGCCAGCGCCAGCAGTGGTGAGGGCAAGGGGTGCTGCCAGAGCCATGCAACATTGAGCTGAAAACCGGCTACGACATCGGAGTGGTAACAACCACGCTCATCAGGTAGCACCGCCTGATAGATTCCCTGCGGCAAGAGTCGGTAAAAATCCACCCGTTCTTTGCCAGGGCGGGGATCAATAATCCAGTACTCACGTACTCCGGCCTCTTGATACTCATAGAACTTATCGGCGCGATCACGCGCCATACTGCTATCCGAGATCAGTTCTACCACTAGATCCGCTGGCCCTTCCAGTCGTTCAGCAGTCAGGCGCTCCAGATGTTCGCTGGCAATAAACAGCAGGTCTGGTTCACGCGACAAACGCCCCGCAACGAGGCACATTTCAAACGGCGCGATAATCACTTCGCCCAGCTTAAACAGATTGACATACAGTGACAGAAGGGCATACAGAAACCCGGCCATCTGCTGGTGGATCGTTTTCGGCGGCATAAAAATAATCACCTCACCGTCTACCCACTCGGCATGGGTATCCTCATCGGCCCATGACCGAAACTCGGCATAGCTCATCGCAAAGCGTTGTTCCTCAGTCTGAGCTTTTTGTTTGATTGTATTCATGCTTATCATCACAAGACTCCTGCGGTGCAGTGAGGTACATACATCTGGTTATCGAATTAAGCAAGGTTCTCATATAACCCGATTTACGCAGTCGTCCATCCAAAGGCAGATATTCGCCTCTCGTTCGACAATCTCACGGCAGGCGGCAGCGTGGAAAACGAATCTTTTCCAAAAAATGTTGTTCGTGTGAATAACTCCTGGATGAACCAGACGCCCTCCCCCCCCTCCCCCCTCTCCCTGAGGGAGAGGGGGGGAACGGGGCATCTGGCAGCACACGCGAAGCGTGTGCTGCCAGATGCCCCGTCCTGCTTCCCCGCCCCTTGCAGGGGCGGGGGTTGGGGGGTGGGGTGATTCAGATGCGCTTTTCGCCGAATTGCTGGTAGTGAGCAAACGAGTGGTTTGAACACCTATCGCTTAACTCCTGTCATAGTGTAAAGCTTACTGACTTTGCCCTTCCACGGTTATCGTCGCCAACACCAGACGATTATATTCAAGATATGCTCCCCCCTGCACCGGCAGGCGCGCCGTCGGCGTCGGGTCGCCCGGTCGATAAACCCCCAGCAACAATGTGTAGCGTCCCGGCGCAAGATCAGGCGGCAATACCAGGGTACGCTCATCGTGAACCGGCTTATGCGGCAACCACACACGCGTCGGCAAATAGCCTTCTAACGGTGGGCCATCCTGACCAGCAACCGGCGGCAGATCACATTCTCGGCAGAGATGCAGAAACATATGATAATCTTCATCCGGTTGCTGGGTCACATCCCAGAACAACGTGACTGGCAGCGTTCCCCCGGCGCGGTACACCCCGGAACCGGCTGACGTAGTTGCCTTTAGCGTATACCCCGTCAACTGGAGTGTATCGCCAAACTCGACATCCAGATCGGTTGCCGGACGGACAATGTCACCTGTCTCATACGCTTCGGGCGAATCCTGACACAACAGATGCACGCCATTGAAACGCCAGATACCACAAGGCCACTTCTGCTGCTCACGGCTATACTGAAAATACAACCCCAGCAACCCATACTCATCGCCGGGCTGTGGTACATCCACAGTACGCGCATGGTCAGGCGCAATCAACAAAAAACTACGCACATGCCCGGCAAACCCCTGCTTGCGCTGGTCATCCCAATCTCGCATACTAAACTCGGTCTGCCCTTGCTTAAATGCATCGAAAGAAACAGGTTCTGGTGGCGGATCGGCTGTCAGACGCTGCATATAATAATCGTACAACGGACGTACATACTGAGGATGCAGTACCACCAGATCATCAGGATGCACCCGTGCTGCCAGCGTTGCCACTGCATCGCGATACTGCTCTTTCACCGCATCGCCCGAAAACAGCCCCTGTTCTGGCTGGGTCAGCACTGCCCCGTTCACCGCCAGACCAGCGATCAGCAGAACAGCAAACAGCCAGTGCCCGTCCCATGCCCCTTTCACAGGTAGGGTTTTTGCGGTAGGGGCAGGCCTCCGTGCCTGCCCAGGGCATCCTGATGCCGCAAATGTGCTGCGACCCTGAACAGCGTTTCTATTCCCCAGCAGTGGATAAGCCAGCAACAGTATCCAGGCCGGGTAGATTAATATAAGATAACGCGGCTCATACAGCCGTGTAAACGTCAGTTGCAGCAGAAACAAGCCCAGAGGCACCAGCAGAAAACAGGCCAGCACACGTGCTCCGACAACACCCCGCAATGCATGTCTGGCCAGCAGCAGGCCCCCCCACGCTGACAGCAGCACCCAGGGCAGCAGCCACCACCAGGGAAACTCGGCTGGCCAGCGATCGACACTGAAGCGTACAAACGTCAGCCACAGCGCATACAGCGGGTTCGCCGCAATATACGCGCCTGTCTCGGCCCGCTCGCTGCCCAATCCCCAGACCATCGCCAGCACCACGCCCACACTTGCAGCGCCTACCAGCAACCACGCGCCAATAGTTGATCGCTGTACCCCTGACCGCACACGACTCACCAGCAACGCCATTCCGGCCGCAATCAACAACAATACTGCCAGCCGATGCACAAACACACTGCTCAACCCGATGCCCCCACACAACACCCAGGCTGTGCGCGTCCCCAGCCGTTGCGCCCGCAGCAGGCTCCAGAGCAACAATGTAGCCGTCAGCAGTAGCAAACTGTACACCTTGGCTTCTTGTGCATACCAGAGCGCGAAAGGCGATCCGAGCAACAGCAGCGCAGCGGCGACTGGAAAGAAACGTCCCCGCTGATCAGCCCTCGCCGATCCCGACACCCCCGCGGTTGTCTGGCGAATCTCTATGGCTGCCAGAAACAGCGCCACCACCGCCCCGGCCCCCACCAGCGCCGAGGGCAAGCGCAGCGCCCACTCACTATCGCCAGCCAGCCCGACCCACGCCTTCAGCCCCAGATGATACAACGGATACGCTGCCACCGGACTGAGCATATCCCGCCACAGTACTGTCCAACTCTGCTGGATCATATGCCAGGTACTACCCTCATCCAGCCAGAGACTCTGCCCACCCAGCCAGACCAGGCGCGGCAGCAAGGCCAGTAGAAACAGCAGCCCACTAGCCAGCCACGTTCGCCAGCCTGGCAGCGTTATGCCAGCGAAGGCTCTATTCGGGTGACACGGTGACACAGTGACATGCTGCCGTGGTGGTAGGTTTGATTCTTCCTGGGATGTATCTGTAATCATAGGTGTATGTTTAAAACACCTGAACGGTCGCCGCATGCTACGCCCCTGCCACCTCATCTCACGGGTAGTTTTTTTTCGTAGGGACGCGCTTCTGCGCGTCCGCAGAGCGTCCTGATGTGGCAAACGTCCACACGGACAGGCAGAACCCTGTCCCTACGGATGGCGTTGGAACACCATCCATCGCAAAACCTATCCCTGTGAGCCTCTCCCTCAGGGCGTATCAGTACCCACACCTTTCCCTCATCAGGATACGGTAAAGCGGGCCGATTCCTGCTCTCTACACTACCGGCGGGGCGCAGCCCCGCCGAGATCATCGTGTTTTTGCGGGGGCCGAAGGCCCCCGCTTGCCCCACGTATGGGTCATGCATAGCCCTCAGGGAGAGGGGGCAGGGGGTGAGGGCGTCTGGTTGACCCAGGAGTTATTCGCGCTAACAAGATGTTTCGCCCCTACCGTCCACCGGCTATTTTTACATCATATGGCCATGCGGTTGCGCCGCAAACCGTCAGGATGAACATGGTCACCCAGTCACAGACACGCTCGACCTTTCGATCAGTGGTCTCAGATACTCAGTGAGTCAGTGATCTTATTTTCACATCAGCATACACCTGCTCAAACCGTACTGCTGCCTGATCCCAGGTCAAATCTGTCTCAATGCGCTGGCGCGCCGCCACCCCCAGACGCCTGGCCAGCGCACGGTCGCCTAGCAACCGGGTAATCGCCCCGGCCAGTGCTGCTGGATCACGTTCCGGCACCAGCAAGCCATGGCAGCCATCCTCAATCACATCCGGCACCCCCGCCACCCGCGAGGCCACGACTGGCCGCCCGGCCCCCATTGCCTCCAGCAGAGCATTCGGCAAACCATCGGCCCCCTGACCGCTCACAATCGGCAGCGCAAAGACATCAGCCGCCGCCACATACGCCGCCGCCCGGCCCCGCTCTAGCTGGCCAGCAAAATGCACCTGCCGCCCGATGCCCAATGCAGTCGCCTGACGTTGCAACTGGCTGCGCAGGTCGCCATAGCCCACCAGCACCAGCAACGCCTGCGGATGCTGGCGCAACACATGCGGCCAGGCATCCAGCAACACTCCAAACCCCTTCTTCGCCACCAGACGACCCAGACCAACTACCAGGGGCGTATCGGCGTCGACGCCCAGCTCGCCCCGTACCTGCACCTGCGCCTGCGCATCTGGCCGAAACTCCTGGGGATTCACGCCATACGGTATCACCCGGCTGGCAGTCACGCGTGTTCCCAGGCGCACACTGCGCACATACAGATCGGCACTACATGCCGTCACGGCTGCCGCCTGACGCAACGCTACACCCGCAGCCGCAGCCAGTGCCACATGGCGCTCTGCCAGATAGACATCGCTACCATGCAGACTAACTACCAGTGGCAAACCCCGTCGCCGTGCCACCAGCGCCGCCGGAAAGCCGTTTGGGATCACCCAGTGGGCATGGATCAGATCAAACTGCCCGGCTCCGTGCGCCGCTCGATCAACCCGCCCGGCCAGCACCTGACGATTCAGCGCCCGTGCCGAAGCCAGCAGCGCAAACGGTAACGCTGCCAGCGTAACCGGCTTGATATCCGTATCGCTCAATAACGACTGCGCATAACCCCAGATATTCAATGCCGGATGCGGCGCATAGCGAAAAAAGTGCAGATGCACCCCACGCTCCTGCGCTGCCCGACGCACATCTGGATGCCACGGCGCCAGCAGATGCACACAATGCCCCCGCGCCGCCAGACCAGCCGCGATCTCCTCGATAAACGGCGCCGTCGTCTCCCCGGTGTACTTGGGGTATGAAGATGTCAACATTAAAATACGCATAATCTATTCTGGTATGCGATAAATCAACGCACGGCGACCGGGCGTCGGACTGATATAGACCAGGGTAAAGCCATCAATAGTGTCGCCTACTACTACATCATCCCGGATCAACGGCGACAGGATGCGGGCCACATCCCCTTTTGCACGCAACTGATGTTCCAATACCAGATACTCTGCATCATAGTGATGCGCCAGACGCAACAGCATATCACGGTCGCCCGTATTCGGAATCATCATCGCTGGTCGCTCGGTATGCCAGTTCAGTTGCCAGGGTACCCGCGTCATCATCACCGTATCAGGCGCAGTGTGCTCACGCAACCAGTCGTACGCCAGCAAATCCGGTTCCCAGCGCGCTGGCTCTGCCTGCACCTTCTCGGCTATCTGCGGCCATGCCGGTTGCATAATTGCCACCACCGACGCAATCACCAGCACCAGGGCCAGCGGACTCCAGCGCCGCTGCCCTACCGCTGCCAGTCGGTCAAAACCAGCCCAGAGCACCCATGCCGCCAGCAGGGTCATCCAGGGCATTACCACCACAAAATAGCGCCACTCATTTGTGCGCCAGTAGGTCATCAAAAAGAGGGTATACAAACCAGCCGCCAGCAGCAACAGAACCATCAGCCGTCGGCGATACACCAGCGCCAGTCCCATCCCCAGGAAAGCCAGCCACGTCCCCAGCGGCGCCAACACATTCCGGCGTGCATCCGCACTCAACATATCATCCAGGCCCGCGGGCGCCCCTGACCAGGCTGGCAATAGATAATCCCGCGCCGCCTCGACCTGTGTCCAGAATTTATCCAGCGACTGATCAAACCCCCAGCGCAAGATCCAGTTTGGCTCTGGCAAGCCGCTACCCCCCAGTTCCGGCGCATACACCCGATAAATATCTTCCCACGCCTCTTCACTATCGCCGCGATAGCCTAGCACCCAGGCATCATACCGCTCCGTCGAATACACCGGCGAGCCAAACAATACCAGATTGCGCACCACATAGGGGGACAACACCAGCAAGGCTGGAATGGCCCAGAGCGCAACAACCCGGCCCATTGTCATAAACACTGGATGCTGAATGATCGCAGATAGACGATGCCCAATAGACGATGCATGATGTTCCACCGTCCACGGCCCCACCTGCCACAACAACCAGCACCCCATTCCAACCGCAATCAACGCCCCGCTGGGCTTTTGCAACATCATCAGACCGGTCAATACCCCCGACCCCACCAGCATGCGATTATACCAGAGCAGATGCCACCAGCGCCGATGGTTGCCTGTCTGTAGGCCACCCTCTACAATCGCCCGATACAACAGATACATCGCACCCAGGGCCAGTACTACAAACGCCAGGTCACTCGTGGCATAAATCGCCAGGCGAAAAAACAGATGATTGGTCAAAATCAGCAGCGCCGCCGTCACCCCCACACGCCGATCCCACACATACGCGCCAATATGGTACACCAGCAGCAATAAAATGACCATAAAGATCAGATTCGGCAGCTTCACAGCCCATGCCTGCGGCCCAAACAAGGCCACAAACGGCGCAACCCAGACCGGCTGCAACAGCGGCCAGGTCTCCTGTGGCCGTGTCACACCGTCGTACAGTGTATAAAACTGAGTTACATAATCCACCACCCAGCCACGCCCGGCCACCAGATTACGCGCCACCACCGCATTATCGGCATAATCGGCATGCCCCACATACGGCAAACGGCTCACTACCAGCGCCTCATAGCCCAGCCAGATCCCGCCCAGCCCCAACAACACCGCCAGCGCCCCCGTGCGACCACGGAATCGATCAACCATGCCATCCGCCAGACGAGGCAAACCCTTACGCCCCAGCACCAGCGTCAGCGACAGTAAACCCACGCCCATCAAGACATACAACAGCGAGTCGGGAAATGTCTGACGCATAAGCGCCCGTTCGGGCAAGTGATATGTCGCCTCCAGACGCACCAGCGTATAAGCCAGCCAGGCCAGCGCTGCCACCACCAGACCATAACCCAGCGACCGGCTCTGCCCATACCGCCGCACAATCTGCCCACCAGCATACAGCAGCGGTCGCTGCCACGCCAGCACCAGCGTCGCCAGTGCCACCCCCACCAGCGCCCCCAGCGCCACGCCCACCCAGACGCGCCACAGCGCCAGGCACACCCCCAGCACACCCACACTGATCACCGCCGCCACAAACGCTGGCGGCACACTCCCCGTCAGCCGGCGCAACACCAGATACAGCAACAACCCCCACAGCGTCAGCCAGCCCACCACACGCCAGGCAGGCTGCAACACCCGGATTGCGCCATCATCGCTCCCCCGCACTCGCACATCAGCCAGGCGCACACCCTTAGGGCGCGCATCAGCCCCAAATGTCACCGTATCCATAAAAGTTGCCGATGTGATCAGATCAAGTGAGAGATCAGCCCCCTGACGCACCTCGGCGGGAACCTGAAACGTATACACCTCCCAGGACTCGTTTGGTATGAAAGTGCCCAGAACGCTCCCATCCGCCTGCACCACCACCACAGGCTGATCGACCTCCGCCCCCACCACATCAGACGGCCAGCCCTGCACCAGCAGCGCCACCTCCAGGTCTGACCCCGTCCCCAGGCCAGGCAACACCACCCGTGCATGCCCACGTGTCCAGCGACTACGCCCGGTTGGCGAATCGGTCGTCAACGCATCGGCATACAAATCACCCCGCTGCTCGGCATCGGCCCCCAGGCCCGCACTCGCATCAAGAAACAACCGATCGCCCAACCAACCCACCGCCACGCGACCACTGGCAGGGGCCTGATACGCCAGAAACCCCACCAGCACACTGAACAACACCAGCAAACCAAGCCGCCCCACAGCCCCCAGATACGCCTCCAGGCCAGGCCAGGCCCGCAGCCACGCACGTGCTGGCTGCTGCGCACCTGCTGCCAGCGCCGGATCAGACATAGGTTGCTCATCAACACGAGATGTTCTCTGCATACCGCTCATTATACCGTAGCGTAAGAATGTAGCTGATACCCTGCCATTTTGCACGTATACGCAAGGCATTGTACCATTTCAGCAGACACATGCTGCACCCACCCGGATGGTAGGGAGCGGCCCTCCTCAGAAACAAATACGGTTTCTGCACACACCAGTGGCTAGTCAGCCATCGAAACTCGGCATGATGTGGATGGAGCATCGTTCATCAGGTACGCGTACCCAAAAAATGTCAATCAGTGGTAGAATCCAGCTAACCCCTCCATTGTTGAAAGGAGCAGCGATGATATGCAAAACCATCAAACACTGAAAACAGAAATTGTAGCTCTGCTAGATTTTTTGCCGGAAGACAGCTTGAAAACATTAGCCGAATTTGCTGCTTTTCTGCAAGCGAAATCTCATAACCACGGTTCTATTACCAATCCGATAGTCCAGGAAGAAATGGCCGAAATAAAGGTGACAACTATTATTGCACCTCGACAAGAACCAATCCGCATTCCCAGCCCTCGTCTAGTCAAGCGTGAACAAATAGCAGATTTCAAATTAAAAGTTATTGAAACAGCAGCAGATGACAACCTATAATGCCACAGACTTTGATCCACCTGCACCTGTCCGCCTATATCACTTTGCGCAATCAATCTACAGGCGCTGAGTGGTTAGATGTGCCAATGCTCGTGGACTCAGGGGCGGACATCACCCTGGTACCCCACATGGCAGTAGATAGACTACATCTAACCATTGCACCAGGCACATCGTATGAATTAGCAGGTTTCGATGATCATATTACGATAGCATCTATGGTGCAATTAGATCTTATTTTCTGCCGACGTACATTTCGAGGGCAATTTTTGTTGATAGATCAAAAATGGGGAATTCTGGGTCGTAACGTCCTTAACATGGTTCCATTGTTACTCAATGGTCCAGACCTGGCATGGCGTGAATATCGCCGGGAAAAGGAATAGACACAGTTGCGCATATGTTACCCGGTTATCCGCTCGACCGTCGCCAGGAGCAACCTCCCGGATGCCAGGCCATCGTGGCAGCGGGAGGAATCTTCGACAAAAAAACAACGCCCCTCATGTCATTCCTCCCGCCGCCGCCTGGCCTTCCGTGGACGCCCACCCCCAGTCGCGGCGCAGGGAGGAATCTCTTACGAAAAAACAACGCCCCCATGTCAGTGTCTCCATGTTGAATCGTTTCCCCCACACGTGAACAGGTACTTGCTACTTTCTACTTTCTACTTTCCCATCAATAGTGTAGAATAAAAAAATATACCTGGACCGCCGCAGGCAAAATACTTTGTTAGCACGAAAAAGCTCTGGGATAAAGCAGGCGCTCAGCCGTCAGGATGGCGAAAAATCGGTGTAAATCACCCCACCCCCGGCCTCCACCCCTACAAGGGGCGGGGCCCGTTCCCCCCTCTCCCTCAGGGAGAGGGGGTAGGGGGTGAGGGCATCTGGTTCACCCATTCGTTCTTCGTGCTAATAACTTTTTCACAAGCTGTCATCACATCAGAACCTGGATCAAATATTCTACGGTACTTATGCTCTGGACCATCTCTGATCTCCATCTCTCATCAGTCAAGCCCAAACCAATGGACATCTTCGGGGCCAACTGGAAAGACCATGCCCGGCGCATCGCCGAGGCATGGCAAGCCCGTGTCGATCCGCAAGACTATGTCCTGATTGCCGGAGACATCTCCTGGGCCTTGAAGATCCCCGACGCCCTGGTCGATCTGCACTGGATCGACGCCCTACCCGGACACAAAATTATCACCCGTGGCAACCACGACTACTGGTTCCCCCGACGGGTTGGCCCCTTGCGCGACAAATTGCCCCCCAGCATTACCCCGTTGAGCGGTGATGCCATCGACATTGGCATGGCAGTTGTGTGCGGCACACGTGGCTGGATCACCCCCGACACCCCCGGCTTTCAGCTCGACAAAGACACGCGCATCTACCAGCGCGAACTCAACTTGCTCGACAGCGCCCTGCAAACTGCCTGCGAGCTGGCTAACGGCGAACGCCCGATCATCGTCATGATCCACTACCCCCCCTTCCTCAATCGCCAGCACACCGAATTTTCCCGGCGCATCAGCACTGCAGGCGCAACCACCTGCATCTACGGCCACCTGCATCGCCCCAACGACTGGGCCAGCGCCGTTCAGGGCTACGTCGACGGCGTCTACTACCAGCTCACCGCCTGCGACTACCTCGGCTTCGGCCCCGTGTCTGTGCGCGGGCTATCCCATAAACCCGATGTTGACAATTGACACGAAATCGTGTAGAATAAGTGGTGGTCAATCACTGAATACTACAAAGACACAAAGCAGCTAAACAACGCGCATATCGTTCGTATGGTACGCAATTATTTCTACGAAATGGGCTTTGTCATCCATGAAATGGCACGTGTCCTGAAACCTGGCGGACATGTCATCATGGTTAATGATAATGTTCAGTATGCTGGTGAGGAAGTTCCCGTGGATTTAATTTTGTCCAGCATGGCCGAGGCATCTGGCCTGGTGACAGAAAAGATCTGGACACTCGCTCGTGGCAAGGACAATAGTAGCCAGCAGATGGGCAATCATGGCCGAACCGAACTTCGCAAGTGTGTGTATGTGTGGAAAAAGCCTACAAAACCTCGCTGAACCTTTGTTCTAATTTCCTCGACAAAAGAGCGATTCTGGTGTATAATATGCGCTAAACCGCCTTTTATAGTGCAGCAAAATAAGCTACCGCCAATCGGTTTACTGGCACTACCTCGGGACGGCGGTCAGGCTTTCTACATTCCTATAAACCATAACCCCTACATTCAGGGAGCAAAACAAAACATGGAAATTGGCATTGTTCGCCCGATCAATATAACCAGCGAGATGCGTAACTCGTATCTCGACTATGCAATGAGCGTAATTGTCTCGCGCGCCCTGCCCGACGTGCGCGATGGCCTCAAACCAGTGCAGCGGCGCATTCTCTATGCCATGCTGCGCGAAGGTCTCCGTCACGACCATCGCTATTCCAAGTGCGCCGGTATCGTTGGCGAAGTACTCAAAACATATCATCCCCACGGCGACATGGCTGTCTATGATGCGCTGGTGCGCATGGCCCAGCCCTGGAATGTGCGCTATACGCTTGTCGATGGGCAGGGGAATTTTGGCTGCTTTACTGGTGATACCAGGATCAAGCTGCTTGATGGCACAGAGCGGAGTTTTGCGGAATTGGCCCAATTGCCAGCCAACGAAACCTTCTTTGTTTACTCAGTCAACGCAACTGGACGTATTGTTGTTGGCGAAGGCCGTTATTCCCGCATTACTCGCCGCGATGCACAGCTAGTTGAACTTACGTTTGATGATAGGGCAACTGTACGTTGTACTCCTGATCACCGTTTCATGCTACGCGATGGCACCTGGAAACAGGCACAACATCTCACTATGGATGATAGCCTGATGGCCGGATATTTTGATACCGCGCCTGTCAATCCAAGAACCAATGATTATCTGCGTGTTCTTCAACCAGCAACTGGTAAATATGATTTTGTACATCACCTTGCGGATGCTCGGCGTAGTGCTAACTGGATTCCTCATAGTCATATGATACCATCTTACTTTGATAGTTTTGACGAACTTCTCGATGTTGCCTCCACGCATAATCACCGGGTCGTCAATATACGCTGGCTTGATGAGCAGGTGGATGTATATGACATAACCGTTGATGAACATCATAACTTTATGCTGGCCAACGGTTGTATCGTGCATAATTCCATCGACGGCGACCCCCCTGCCGCCTATCGCTATACCGAGGCGCGCCTCACCGAAATCGCCGAAGAATTACTCCTGGATATCGACAAAAATACCGTCGACTTCCGCCCTAACTTCGATGGCGAACATCAAGAGCCGGTGGTGCTGCCAGCCCTGCTGCCTAATATGTTGCTCAATGGAGCCTCTGGCATTGCTGTGGGCATGGCTACCAACATTCCTCCCCATAACTTGCGCGAGCTGTGCGACACGATCATTCATCTGATCAACAATCCCGAAGCCACGGTTGAGGATCTGGTGCAAATTATGCCCGGCCCGGATTTTCCTACTGCTGGCAGCATTCTGGGGACCGAGGGCATTATGAATGCCTATAGCACCGGCAAGGGCCATATCACCCTGCGAGCCAGGGCGCATATCGAGGAAGGCACACGCGGTTCGTTCAATATCGTTGTCACCGAGTTGCCGTATCAGGTCAATAAGGCTCGTCTGCACGAACGTATCGCCGAAATGGCCAAGGACCGCAAGATCGAGGGCATCCGCGATATTCAGGATCAGTCTGACCGTACCGGGATGCGCCTGGTTATTTTCCTCAAACAGGATGCCCAGCCCAAAAAGGTACTCAATGCGCTGTTCAAGCATACACAGATGCAAAATACCTTTGGCGTCAATATGCTGGCGCTGACCGAAGGCGGCAAACAACCGCGCGTGCTGACGCTCAAGCGTGCCCTGAATGAGTATATTACGCATCGCCAGGAGGTTATTCGGCGACGTACCGAGTTTGACCTGGACAAGGCCCGTGCGCGTGCGCATATCCTCGAAGGGCTGAAGATTGCCCTCGATAACCTGGACGAAGTGATACGCACGATTCGCCAGTCACGTACTGCCGATAGCGCCCGTAATAACCTGATGAACAACTTCAAGCTGTCGCAGCTTCAGGCTCAGGCTATCCTTGATATGCAACTGCGGCGGCTGGCTGCCCTGGAACGCCAGAAGATCGAAGATGAGTATCGCGAGGTGATCCAACTGATTGCCGAGCTTGAGGATATCCTGGCGAATCCCCGCAAAGTGCTGCATATGATTGTCGAGGATCTGACCCGCATTAAAGAAAAGTATGGCGACGACCGGCGCACGCGCATTGTGCCTGAACTCAACGGCGAAGTGAGCGATGAGGATCTCATTCCTGATATTCGTGTGTTGATTACGGTTACCGACCGTGGCTATATCAAACGTCAACCTACCGATACATACCGCACCCAGCGCCGCGGGGGACGTGGCATCAAGGGTATGGTTACCCGCGAACAGGATGTTGTGCGCCATATTCTTACCTGCAGCACGATGGACGACCTGCTCTTCTTTACCGACCGTGGCAAGGTCTATCAGCTTAAGGCGCATGAAGTGCCTGATGCAGGGCGTACAGCTAAGGGGCTGCCTCTGGTTAATCTGATCTCGCTTGAACCCGGTGAGGCAGTCACATCGGTGCTGGCTGTGCCTGATTTCGACGATGGCGAATATCTGGTTATGGCTACTACCCGCGGACAGATCAAGCGTACGCTTGTCAAAGAGTATAGCCAGGTGCGTTCCAACGGCTTGATTGCCATTGGCCTCGACGAAGGTGATATTCTGGGCTGGGTCTGTATGAGCCAGGGTCACGAGGATATCCTGATGGTCACTTCACGTGGACAGACTGTCCGCTTCAAGCAGGATGATGTGCGTGCTATGGGGCGTCCAGCACGTGGTGTGATCGGGGTCAATCTGGCGGCAGAAGACCAGGTGGTCTGGATGGGTCTGGCCCAGGAAAATGTCGATCTGCTCATTATTACCAACAATGGTTTTGGCAAACGTACGGCCATGAGCGATTATCCGGTCAAAGGGCGTGCAACTGCCGGAGTTATTGGCATCAAATTGCGCCCGAAAGACAAAGTAGCCGCCGCCCGTATTGTGACAGAAGCGTCACTGCTTACCATCATCACAGCCAGTGGCGTAGTGATGCGCCAGCCTGCCGAAGGCATTCCCCAGCTTGGTCGCGCCACCCAGGGCGTTACCATGGTGAACCTGGGCAGCGGCGACCGTATTGCTGCTCTGTCCTGTGAAGATGCTGAAGAAGAGAATGTCGAAGGTAATGATCAGATGACTGTGCTGGTTAATCCAAACGGGAATTAAAGGCCTGTTTTTCATAGGCATGGTTTCTGACTGACCCGTTTTACTGTACATATCACAGACAGATTGGTCACTTGAATCACCACCCACACCTTTCCCTCATCAGGATGTGGTAGATCGGGCGGATTCCTGCCCTCTACGGCCACCGGCAGGGCGCAGCCCCGCCAAGATTCTATTGTTTTCGGTTTGGTGTGGCGGCAAAGCCGCCACACCAAACCGAAAACAATTTTTTTGCGGGGGCCTCCGGCCCCCGCAAGCCCCCATGTGTGGGTGTGGTTATAAAAATGACGTTGTATCTTTACCTTACCGGCACAGATTCTCGCACCAGCCGTGATATCGTATCCACAAAAGACACCTCAGCCATCTGACCCAGAGTAGCATCTTCCTGGAAGAGTTCCAGGAAGAGATCGACCAGTTGGGCATCCCATTCAGTCCCCCGCCCTTGTTGCAGAATCTGGAGGGCTGCTTGAATATCCATGGCAGGGCGATACGAACGATTCGAAGTCATTGCGTCAAACGCATCGGCTATCGACAGAATACGTGTTTCTAGCGAGATCTGTTTCCCTTGCAATTTATGGGGATAACCACTCCCATCAATACGTTCATGATGGCCCTCAATGATCGGCACCGTTTCGCGCAATGCGCATACTTTCTGAATAATAGAGGCCCCAATAACCGGGTGGCACTTCATAATCTCATACTCATCATCCGAAAGCCCGCCCGGTTTCAACAGGATATTATCGCTAATCCCGATCTTGCCAATATCATGCAATAGACCAGCATAGCGAATTAGTTCGATCCGTTCGGCTGGCAACCCCAGCTTGTTCGCCAGCTGTACTGCATACCCAGTCACTTTCTCTGAATGGCCCATAGTATAGGGATCACGCGCATCAATTGCGGCTGCCAGTGCCGCAATCGTCTCCAGATTCTGGTCACGCAGCTGCTTATACAGCCGTGCATTATCCAGCGATGCCGCAATCTGCGCAGCAAAGACGCTCAGAAGTTTACGCTCGTTTGCATCGAACGCTGGCTGCGTAGCCTTGCGCGTCAGATGCAGGCAACCAATTGGATGATCATGGGTACGCAATACGGCACCTGCCGTCAGAGATAGCTCGTTCGTGCCTGGCCCCCCAATAAGCTGCATATGCATCTGGGCAATTTGCTCTTCATTGCATATAGCGCCACAGGATAGTTCATACAAGCAAGATCGATCACCCTGGTCTGTTTTATAGGTTAACAAGCGAAGTTCACCATCTTCAGGGTACAACATCGAAAGTGAGAGCGATTCAGGCGTAAAGCGCTTCCAGAGAAATGCCGTAATCTGACTCACCTGAGTTTCAATATCTAGCGAGTTGCCAATCGCCTGACCAAACTGATACATCACCACCAGGTCGGACAACTGCTCTTTTTCCTGGCGAATCTGGCGCAATTCCAGGCATTGCCGGATGGTACGTTCAAGATCATCAGCATCGACCGGCTTGGTCAGGTAATCAAAGGCCCCGAGTTTGAGCGCCTGACGGGCTGTTTCTACCTCTCCGTGACCAGTAAAAACGACCTTATCAGTATCAGGATAAGCCTCTAGCAAATGCTGCAGCAACTCGATACCACCCATTTCCGGCATCTGTAAATCGGTCAACACCAGATCGTACCGATCCTTGTGCAACAACTCAACCGCAACACAACCATTCATAGCCGTCTCTACAATATACCCCTTGAAGCGCAACAACCGTGCACAGAAGTTGCGTACATTCGTATCGTCTTCGACGACCAGCAGACGAAAAGGCGATGGGAGAGAAACTGTGTCGTCCAAACGCTGGTTCATTGATGTACTCCTGTGACCCTGCAATGAACATGGGCAATCTTATACAGACACCATAGCTCTATCGCCTATGGCATCCTTACCAAACTTTTACTATTTCGTCATGCTATTGTAACGCTGAGGAAAAAAAAAGACAGCCGATAACCTTTACAGTTTCTTCATGTAATCTCGCCTGACAGCAAAGCATATCACCTATTACAAAGCGTTTATCAGGCCTGATTAACTCCGAGGCGAGGTATAAAAACATCGTTATGATCGAGTAAAGAAGCGTCTATGATGTAGTCGGCATCATCAACACCGACTACATCGTGAGAGGTATATCGAGGAAAGCATATCAATCTTTGGATGAAGACCCATCACGTTTTTCAAAAAAAGATTGAACACGGTGCTCAAGTTCTTCAAAGTCAAAGGGTTTGGTCAAATATTCATTCACACCAGCACGAAGTGCCTGTTTCTCGACGTCGGGTGTTCCGAATGCCGTTACCATAATGATATAGACATCCGGGTAGAGTTCACGCAACTTGCGCACCAGTTCTATACCACCCATACGCGGCATATTCATATCAGTAATGACAACATCGCAGGGTTGCACGGCGAAGCGTTCCAGAGCAAATTCGCCATCCTCCGCTTCCACCACCGTATAGCCGCTATTGCCAAGGAGAAACCGATAGAGGCGACGGGTGGAGGCATCATCTTCAACTATCATCACCGTAGGCGACACAGGTTCCTCCTCAATAGTCGTTATAGGTTTCTATTCAATACAGGATTTATCCTGATTATATGATACCACATAACTCTATGCTAATGGCGTAGAGGTACGCCATCTGATTCGGCGGAATTTGCCTCCTACGCCAGCATATATATTTATTTATAAAAAAAACCGGTCAGCATCAGTATGCCGACCAGGTTCAACAAGAGCAAACTATAATAAAAAGTCCGTACGGACACAGCAAACTGCACCCTCAACGATAGGTTGTCAGATCCCGTTCTTCAATCGTCGGCATAAAACGCGACATCTCGACCATCTTGAAGATCTTCTGATGGTGAGGACTGACATTCATTGCAAACAATTTGTAACCAGCTTTGCGCGCTGTCACCACAAACTTCAACAATGATGAAATGCCCGACGAGTTAATAAACGACACATTACTAAAATCAAGCACAGTAATGGGGCGCATTTCAATACATGCAGCCTCAATAGCTGCAGCGGATACGCCATCGACACTGGGCGAACCGATGTGCAGCACAGCGACATCCCCGAATTCTTCACGCCTGATTGCATCATTCATTGTGTCTTCCCTTTCCGATAGAGACGGAGCGTGAGAACGGTTCCTGTTTGCGATGAGCTTACCTCGCAATCGTCGACCAGTGCGCTAATAAGGTACGAACCAAAACCTCTCAGCATACCTGTGTCGAGATTCTGTTCATCAACAATACGCCGTGAGAAATCCAGGTGTTCTATCCCATGGCCCTGATCGGCAATAATAACTTCAAGTTTATCTTGATCGAGCGAAAAGACCACCTCGACCGGTTTGGTCATTTCCAGTTTATTGCCATGCTCAATGGCATTGTTGACCGCTTCACTAACGGCCAGCTTCAGGTCTTCAATCCGTTCACCGGAAAAACCTATCGCCTGGCCAATTTCGGCCGCACTGGCTCGCACCACACGTTCAAAAATTGGGTTAGAAGGAATATTAACTTCGACGCGCTCCATACATTGCATCCTTTCACTCCTATACCGTTGAGCGAACAACTGAGGGGGAGCGTTTACGCGGACTACTTGTGCCCTTCAATGATGATACAGTATTGCCCTGGCGAGCCAGATGATCATAGCGACGTAGATACGCTTTCCCAAGCGAAGTATTTCCAATCTGCAAATAACATGCCCCCAGATAATACAGAGCCTGCGCATGACGTGGATTACGGCGCAACACCTTCTCGAAGAGCGGAATAGATCGCGCCGGTTCCATAAGTTCTTTGTAACACAGGCCCAGCATAAAGCTGGTTTCCAGATCTTCGGGCCAGTGTTCTAATACCACAGTAAACTCTTTCGCTGCCAGATCATAGCGTCCCCGGCGTATATACATATATCCCAGGTCATAACGCAGCGAGTACACTTCAGGCGCAAGTTCAACCGCTTTACGCCAGGCAGCCAGCGCCCAGTTTTCCCGGCCCATTAAGGTATACATAAAACCGAGCAGATAGTGTGCCTGCGGATCATGCGGCAACAATTGCACAGCCCGCTCAAAAGCACGTACGGCTGCGGGATAACGCTCCATATCATAGAGAAGTTTGCCCATACTCAGGAATAACTGGCCGTTTCCCGGATGGATTTTGGCACAATCAAAGAGCAGATCATAGGACTGTTTGGATTGTTTCTGCAAGCGCAATACCATGCTCATACGCAGACGTGCATCGACATAGTGCTTGTGATGAGGCGGTACCAGGCAGTAGTTTTCCATTGCCTCGTCCCAGCGCCGCCGCCGTGCCAGTAGATTGCCTAGCAGATAGCGAGCACGGTATTCTTCTGGACGCCACTGCAGCAGCGCATTATAGATGCGTTCAGCTTCTTCTTCATAGCCCTGAAACTTGAGATCCTCGCTGAGACGGTAATACCACTGCGCCACTTCTTCTTCGCTACGTGTCACCAGAACTTCATCCTGAACCGCAGGTGATACAAAAGTTGGCTCTACTCGCAGGGCTTCCGAAAAACAGCGCTGGGCTAACTCATACGCGCCATGCCCCTGGTGCATCAACCCCATATAGTAACGCGGTTCCGCAGCCTGAGGGCGGGCTGTACAGGCACTGGTATAGTGAATATAGGCACGTCCCGCATCTTCCAGGCGCTGATAGCAACGCCCCAGCGAAAAGTGTGCCTCATACAGATTTTCATTATGTTCCAGGGCCTCTTTGAAAGCAGACACAGCCCGGTCAATTTGACCATGGGCCGCAAATGCCACGCCTAGATTATAATGAGCCTCGGCCAGTTGCGGGTCAGTCTGAACAGCTTCCAGATACTCGCGTAATGCGCCTTCCCAATCATCTTGAAATGCCAACGCATTGCCAATATACAAGTAGATGATCGCACGTTCTCGATCATAGATCTGGGCCTGTTCCTCGCCATCGACATATGCGGCAATCAAGGCCGCTTTAAAATGCTCAATCGCGTCGGTATAAACAGCACGCAAATAAGAATGAATGCCCCGGCTGAAAGCAGCCCCCAGACGGGTTCCCTCTACAAAGCGCTCGCTTCCAGAAAAGGTATCCAGATCTAACGGCATAAAAATCAATGGTTCATTTGCAGCCATGTTCAACCCCACTTTACGCAGCTTTCTTATAGCATCTACAGTCGTGAGCACCTGGGTGCCCGGATGTTATGTGCAGACATTCCGGGCATTGATAGGAGGGACTTCTCGATGCGTCTTACTAGTCTGCCGATTCCACCGGGTTGCTCTCGTCCTTTTACACGCTTTGCATTCCTATCCATCTATTATTCTGGATAGTGGATCAAACACTATACCACGTTGTGGCCAGATTTGCATGGCTTTGGGGTTGGATTTTTGTCATACATTTCAGCCATATGCGGCTTGTACCAACACTTTTAGCGATATTCCTCGAATACCAGGCGCATTTGCTGATTCAGTTCGCGCGCCAGGCCGCGACCAAAGTGGCTCTGGGCCATACGTGCCAGAGCAGGCAATAGTTCGCTCCACTGCTCGTGGGTTATATAGTCGAAGTCATACTCAGCAAAATGTTCACTGATTTCATTCCAGAATAGAGTAGCTCGTGCAGAACCAAGTACATCTTCGGCGATTGTTCGCATTTCATCGCTGAGTTGGGCCAATCTCCTGCGTAGTACGACAATGGTAACATCATCGCTCTGGGCTGTGCTGATACCCCAGGCACGCAGTTCATGCAAGAGCAGCGCCATAAGCGCTCGTGGCTTCATATGATGGTTGATCAGCAATAATTCTTGCAAACGTTCTATGCCAAACATCTCGTAATCCAGGTTAAACGCCTCGGTAACGCCGTCGGTATAAAAGACAATCGTGTCGCCTGGCTCTAACTTGATTGAAATCTCATCGTATTCTATATCCAGATCGATACCAAGAGGAAGTCCTGGTATTTCCAGTTCCTCCACCGCGCCGTTCACCAGAAGTGGGAACGTATGCCCGGCATTGGCAATGCGCAACAGCCCCTGTGTCGGTTCAAGCAGAGCGTAGAGCATTGTCACCATTCCCTGAGGGATTTCACTCAAAACTCCCTGATTAACGGCAGCCAGCGTTGATGATGATGTATTGCCACAACGTGCCTCGTGGCGAAAGACAGTGCGTGTCACTGCCATCTGCAAGGCCGCTGGTAGCCCTTTACCGGCTACATCACCAATCATGATCCCTTGCCAGCCATCCCGCAGCGGCAAAAAGTCATACAGATCACCACCAAGATCACGCGCTGGTAACGACACAGCACTGAGTTCCCAGCCAGGCAGGTGCGGTACGGCTGCTAGCAGCAATCCTTGTTGGATATCACGCGCAAGTTGGAGTTCTCGCTCTAACTCGGCCTGACGCTGTAATTCTTCGGTGGGTACAGGCGCTACAGCAGGATCATGGTGTACGGGCAATACCCGACGTCTGGTTCCGCCATATGCCGGGCGATGTCCCAGTAATGTGTGATACGACCGACGGTGGCTCTGAATAATGCGATGAAGCGTATGGTTTGGGTTGTTGGAATGACTCATAGTATTACCACACATCGTAAAGCGGACTAGTCCGCTTCTCTATAACCAGTATTTATCCGTTAGCGTTTCTATATAGCGTTGACATGTTTCCCGGATCCAATGGACCGCTACACCATCTAGCAATCTATCTGGCGGATGGTCAGTTAGCTTGCGCAACGTATTCTTATACTCACGCAGGGCTTTGTTTCCGTAGTTTAACTGACGATACACTTCAGCCAGATGAAAAGATATCAGGGCAGCGTCTGGATCCAGGTAACGTGCACGTTCCAGATACTGAGCAGCACTTGGGTACTGGCCTTGCTGGGCATATAACATGCCCAGTAATATATGGGCATCAATACTTAACGGGTCTAACTCCATTGCTCTACGCACTTCGGCAAATGCCAGGTCAAGATCGCCCCGATTGGCGTGGGCACGTGCGATCAAGGTGACAGCTTGAGGAGCATGTGGCCCATTCAGGGGAATATGCGTCAGCATATCCAGAACTTTTTCTACCTCACCAGCCTCAAGCAGAGCATACCCCTGTTGCACGATCTCGTTGCTGTCTGCCAGGGCTGGCACGGCGGGCCTGGACAGGTTATGTGCCTGCTGCAAACGCATGTTGTCTGGTCGATCAATCAGTGGTGCATTACCAGAACAACGTAGTTTACGTGAATGGGGAAGAAGGTGTCGTGTCGACAATGGTGGACTATGCTCAGCACGATTATCGGATCGTTCAGACGGCGTGGTATGGTGTGCCGAGCGCAAAGCATCTGCTTTACAGTAAACAAAAGCCCTGCTGGTTTCTTGCAAACGAAAGCCGTTATGAATATTCCACAACGTCTCGGAGAAGCCCAGAAATAAAAATCCCCCATCGGGCAGGGCCTGATAAAAACGCTCGATCAATGCCCGGCAAGTAGCCAGTTGAAAATAAATCGTGACATTCTGACAAAAAATAACATCAATTCCCTCTACCCAGTCTGGAAAAGATTCAAGCAGATTACGCTGCTCAAAATGCACCAGATTGCGCACCCGTTCATGAACCGCCCAGCCGTCCTCCTGGCGCCTAAAATAGCGTGCTTGCAAGTCGGGTGTGACATTGCCCAGCGTGCGCCCCCGATACCAGCCTGAACGAGCACGCTCCAGGGCCGATTCACTCAGGTCAGTTGCATACACGTGAACCGGGCGGGGTAGCGGTTCACGCAATGTTTCCAGGAGTACGATTGCCAGGGAATAAGCTTCCTCACCAGTAGAGCAACCGGCGCTCCAGAGACGCAGAGGTGCGCCAGGTGGCTTGTGCCGATGCAAATCTGGTAGAATAACCTGGCGCAGTGCCTGTATATGCGGCATATTGCGAAAGAAGACCGTTTCGTGATTCAAGCTTAATTCGATCAGTTGCTGCAGTTCGCTCTGACCACTCGGACGTGACAGGGACGCGATATATGCCTCAAGCGATTGCCCTGTTGCCGTTACCCGCCGTGTGATACTATTTGTCAACACACGCTGGCGTGTGCTATCGAGATAGACACCACTATAACGTGCCAGTAGATCACGCACCACCGCAAACTGGGCGTCCGACAGAGTTACCTCTGGTTGGAGTGGACGGGTACTATTTTGCGTATGGCGTATCATGCTATGCTCCCATTACCGGTTTATAGAGAAGCGCCCCGGTATTGTCGTTACCTGCTGTTGCAGGGCTGTAATTATGCCTTCGAGTGGCAATACGGCACAGACGCAGCCAAGTTCAATCGCCGCACGGGGCATACCAAAGATCGTGCAACTGGCCTCATCCTGGGCAATAGTGTATCCTCCAGCACGGCGAATACTCTGCATACCGATGGCTCCATCTCGCCCCATACCAGTAAGAAGCACCCCGATCGTCAGTACATTGAAAACCTCGGCCGCAGCCTGCATTGTAATATCAATCGACGGATGTTGGAGCAGCAGTGGTTCGCTACTCAGGTGGACAAGGCCATTTTTTTGTACAAGTACATCATAACAGTCCGGTGCTACCAGGACTGTACCAACACGCAGGCTATCGCCTTCACTGGCCAGTTTCATCGGCAAGGTACATGTGCTCGATAACCAGTCAACCATCCCGACGCTAAACCCCTGGGCAATATGCTGGACAACCAGTATGGCTGCGCCAAAAGAAGGTGGCAATCCCATTAAAATCTGGCGTATCGCACGTGGGCCACCGGTGGATGCACCAATCACAACCAGTGGAAACGTTGGTGCCGCTGAAGACTGGTTGATGACTTTTGGCCGAGCAGGTAGGTTATGCACAGGCTGCGCTGCCTGCTCCGGTAACCTCAAGGCATCTATGCGTGACTCAGCACGCCGTCGACCACGCAGATGCGTAACGACCTTGACGCGCGCAAGCAACTTGATACGGCGGATCAGATCACGGCGCGCCGACTCATACGCCTGAGGATCATCGAGGCGGGGTTTCTCCATTATATCGAGCGCACCCGCCCCCAGCATTTTAAAGGTGATGTCAATATCATAGCGTGAGATCGATGCCGTCACAACCAGGATTGGCGTGGGATAATAAGCCATCAACTGCTCAGTTGTTTCCAGGCCATCCATTACCGGCATGCGTACATCCATTGTAATGACGTCAGGATGTAGAAGCGCAACTTTCTGCAGTGCCTCGTTTCCATTAGATGCTTCAGCCACAACTTCGATACCTGGCTCGCTGGCAAGCATCCGGTGTAAGACATACCGCATGAGCGCTGAATCATCAACTATCAAAACACGTAGTCTTTCGCTCATGCTCATGTTACTGCGTGGCGCAAACAGACCCATTTGCGCCTCACGCCTCCCTAGTGCGCACGTCTTAAAAAATATGCGCTGGCTGGTTCGGATGCCTAATCCATTTCTAGAACGAGTTTGACCCGATTCGGGAGATTCAGCAAATCAACATCCTTGTTCAGATAATCATCAACACCAGCCTCAAATGCCGAGTGCTTGTCGTCACTGGATGTCAACATAATGATGCGTAAATCGTCGAGCAGCGGATTGTCACGTAAGCGGCGACAAACCTCATAACCATCAATTCCGGGCATCTGGACATCCAGCACCATCAAATCGGGAACCTCATCGTCAACACAGGCCAGAGCCTCCTCACCGCTGTAGGCCAGGCGTACACTGTAACCATACATTTCCAGACGCATTTTGACGATATCGGTGACAAGCTTACTATCGTCTACAACCAGAATTCTTTCTGCCATCGCTTTGCTCCTACAGCGTATGGACAATAGAGCTGTGTGGTTGACGCTGCTACAAACCAGGTACACCCGTGCAGTACAGAGATATTGTTACACTGGCAGCGCTCTATTACCATTGTACATTGTAATTGCTATATTTTGCAGCCTTATTTATCATCTACCCAACGGGAATGAAATCCAATACGATTCCGGTCAATCATAGCCTAAGAGTTGTTGCACAACTTCCAGGAGATTATCCTGGTTAAACTGGCTCTTGACAATATATGCCTGAGCACCGGCTTCTAACCCTTGCCGCCGATGTTCATCGGAGGCAAGGCTGGTAATAATAATCACTGGCAGGTCGCGTAACCCCAGTTCCTGACGGATGCGTGATGTCAATTGAAAACCATTTAGACGTGGCATTTCAACATCACTGATAACCAGATCATACGTTTGTATGCGGAGTCGATCCAGCGCATCCTGACCATCAAAGGCTGCGGTGACGATATAACCGGCCGATTGAAGAATGCTACGAATGAGTTCGCGGGTGGTAAATGAGTCGTCGGCAATCAGCAGATGAAAACGCTGACGCGACCCACGGAGCGACCGTGACAGGCCCGACATAGCCATGCCGCGGGCAGTTTGTGAGATGTCAACCGGATTCAGCAAGAGTACCAGTTGCCCATCACCGAGCTGTACGGCCCCGCTATAGCGGCGACGATGCTCAAACAACGGCCCTAACGACTTGACTACAGCTTCACGTTCATCAAACAACTGGTCAACCAGCAACCCCAGGGGACGCTGGGCGCTGCCAACCAGCACAACCGGCATCCGTGGGCGCTGATGAAATGCCGGGGCAGCCTCTACACCCAGCAGATCGGCCAGACGTAGCAGCGGGATTGTCTGAGCTTTGTGAACAATGGTTGCACGCCCCTCTATTGTATGAATATGTTCCCGGCTAACCCAGATTGTGCCTCGGCATCCTGAAGCTGGCAGACAAAACATGTGTTTGCCCACCGTGACGAGCAAGATACGCGTTGTCACCAGGGTAAGCGGCAAGATCAAGGTAATACAGGTTCCCTGATCAGGCTGGGAGTCAATCAGTACTTGTCCCCCCAGTTCACCAATATTTGATCGCACAACATCCATACCAACCCCACGCCCGGAAATGTCGGTAATTATCTGACTGGAGCTGAAACCAGGCAAAAAGATTAACTCAAGTGCCTCATTATCCGACAATAAAACAGCATTTTCGGCACTGATCAACCCCTTACGCACACCAATATCACGCAGCGTGTCGGGATGCATACCATGTCCATCATCGGCGATACTGACCCGTACCTCACCACCGTCGGCCTCGGCAACCAGGCGAATGCGCCCCTCGCGTGATTTGCCCTGAGCAATTCGCTGATCGGGTGTTTCAATGCCATGATCCACGGCATTGCGTACCAGGTGCAACAGCGGATCGTTTAACAACTCCAGTAACTTGCGATCCATCTCGGTTGTTTCACCATGTATCTCCAGTTGCACTTCTTTATTGGTAGAACGGGCCAGCTCACGTACGGCGCGGGGCATGCTACCAAACACCGTAGAGATCGGCAACAGACGTGCAGCCATAACCTCCTGTTCCAGGTCGCCGATCAGCACACCCTGCTGGTTCACATGACGGCTAAAGGTATCAACCTGGCCAGATACAATCTGGCGGGCCTGATTGCTACAGTTAAACAGCGTACTGATATGTTCATCTAGCATCTGACGCTGGTTAGCCGAAAAGCGTAGGCGACGTAACTCGGCATCAAGTTCTATCAATGCCCGTTCTTGCTGCGAGACAAGCTGGTTGAGTCGATCCAGAGTCTGGGCATGAGTGGTTACAATCTGCTGGCCTACCACCAGTTCGCCAGTCAGATTAATCAGACGATCCAGGCGATCGACGCGCACGCGTACGGTCTGATGGTTATTCGCACGTGGTCCAGAGGCTGAGCCTCGAAAGGGCAGCATCGGCGGTGTTGCATCGGTTGTAGCGGCCTGGGGCGGGGTGGTCGCAACCATATGTGACACATCATCGGGTAAAGCGTTTGTATCCGCATCTTCATGTGACACATCATCGGGTGAAGCGTTTGTATCCGCATCTTCATGTGACACATCAGCTTCTGCATGGGCCAGCGATTCAACATCGAGAGGCGTCCCATCAAGCATAGCCATAATATGATTGACATCGGCAGTAACCGTACCCCCATCAATCGCAGCGGCAGTTAACTCCAGGATCGCATCACCACCACGCAGCAACTCATCGGCCAGCGGACGGTCGATCATACGCTGACCGGCCCGCACAGCGCCAAGCACGTTTTCCATGGTATGAGCCAGTTGCCCAACTCTTTCAAACCCGAGCAAGCGTGCCGAGCCTTTGATCGTATGCATGGCGCGAAAAATCGCATGAATATGTGCCTGCGCAGCCGGGTCGTTCTGACTGGACATATTTTCCAGTTCAAGCAGACCATCGCTCAGGATACGCACATTCTCGGCGGTTTCTTCGCGAAACTGGCTATAGAACTTCGAGAGATCCATACACTATTCTCTATCAGGAATACTGAGCGATGCCGTGCAAGCGGTCAGCGATAGCGGTAAGCATCGCAGCCGATTCGGCCATCTGCTGCGCACCGGCTGCCGACTGACGCACCACCTCGGCGATCTCGCGCATCGTCTCGACCACCTGTTCACTGGCACTCTGCTGCTGCGCAGTCGCCAGGCCGATTTCGGCAGCACTCTGCGCGGTACGTTCAGCCACCATCACCACTGTATCCATAACCTGCCCGGCACGATGCGCCAGTTCAACCCCGTTTTCAACTTCTTTGCCGCCCTCTTCGGCAGCCAGCACGGCGGCATTGGTTGCCTGACGGATCTCGGCGATCACCCCTTTGACCTCTTTGGCGGCGGCCAGGGTACGATTGGCCAGGCTCTTTACTTCGGCAGCCACCACAGCAAAACGGCGGCCATGTTCACCAGCACCGGCGGCCTCAATCGCGGCATTCAGGGCCAGCAGGTGGGTTTCATCAGAGATGTCGTCAATCAGATCAATAATTTCGCCGATCTGTTGTGAGCGTTCACCCAGGCTCAGAACGCGCGAGGCCACATCTTGCACCCGCCCACGGATACGTTCCATTGCCTGAATACTCTCATCGACCGCTCCCTGGCCATTGCTCAGATTCTCCAGCGTTTGCTGGGCGGCCTGCGCCACATGCTCGGTGGTCTGGGCTATCTGACGTGCAGTGCTACCCAGTTCCTCAATCGTTGTGCTGATTTCCGAAACGGCACTGGCCTGTTCAGCTGAGCCGCTGGCTTGCTGTTGTGATGTCATCTGCAACTGAGCCGCCGCTGTTGACAGTTCACTGCCCAGTTCAACCTGCTGAATATTCTTCTCCATCAGTTGCTCAGTACGCTCTAACAGTTCGCGCGCCCGTTGATGCGACTCAACCAGAGTATGAGCCAGATCACGGCTGGTAACCCACGCCAGCGTAGCCAGAACCCCACAGGAGAACAGAAAGATAAATAGTGAGACAAATACCTGGATTGGCCCGGGCTGGATGGCTGGCTCAACACCCAGGATCTGTTCGGTAATCACCAGAAATGTATAACAGAGCGCCACCAGAGCGCCAACACGCAGGCTATCTACACTCTCGCCAATAAGACCAGCGGCGACAATTGGAATAAAATAGCAGATTACCACCGGGCCACTGGCACCACCAAACAGGGCCGCAAGCAACGTCAGTATGCCTACCAGACCATAGAAAAAAAGTCGCCCGGCGAAGATTGCCTGGCCCTGGCGCAGAAAAAAGAAAGTCGCTCCAGTCGTAATCAGAGCGACGAAAGTAGCTGAAATCATAATTGATACAGCTGGCAGTGCAACCAGATCACTCCGCTGTAAGAGTAAAACCAGCAGCATCATCCCCAGCGCCACGCCCGCGGTGACAATAGTCATCAACCGTAGCAAACGAACATTGTCACGCAAAGATGAATGATATTCTGATGGTATGATACCAGATGGTGAACTCATTATTTGTTCCATCTCACAAGCTCCCACAACACTTGATACGCAACAAACGGCGTATAATCTTATACACGTTGCATCACCACATCCTGGGCAATCGAGCGCAGATCCAGAACCAGAACAGGCGTATCGTCAGATACCACTGCGCCGAGAAACCATGACCGAGCCAGACGACGTTCCAGCAGCGAGGCCAGGGGTTGGATGGTCTCCGACAGCATATCAGCTACATCCTCGATGCGATCGACCAGCAGGGCCACACCGCGCCGACGGGTAGGGACAATCAAGGCATGACGACGATGGCTACTGCGTAGATCCCGGGGGTCAAGCAAGCCGCCTAACTCATAACTAACCAGCGAGCGCCCCCGTGGATCTGGCAGTTCCAGATCATCTGCAGAGGAAACCATGCGTATCTCAATAATCTGGTCGCGACGAACAATATAGCAATGTCGGGCTGTGCGCACGGTTAAGAGCAGATCAACAGATGCCATACTCTTAATCTCCCACACGCAAAACAGCGATCAGGGCAGCCAGGTTTATCACAGCAAGGGGCTTGTCATCCAGCCTGGCCAGAGCATGGAGGAGACGTGCTCGTTGTGGATCAAGAGCGGTAGGAAGTGATTCAAAAGCTGACTCGGGTATATCTAGCAGGTCAATCACGGCATCAACCAGCAGTGCCATATCTACATCTTCATACTGGACTACCACATAACGTGTAGACCGATCAGGCGGCGATACGGATAATCCAAGCAGAGTATGTATATAGACAACCGGCATAATAAAACCACGCTGGCTAATGATACCAGGCAAAGCCTCTGGTGCACCGGGAACCGGAGTGGGTGCCCGCCAGCGCATGACTTCCCGGACAGCAGTGCCAGGAATGCTATATAGTTCATTACCCAGGCGAAAGAGGACATAACTATCAGACGACTGCTCGCCAGCAGGTACGATAGTATTCTGGAAAAGACCTGTTGTCAACGCGTTTACCCTTTCCTTATGCGTACCGCTCTGGGGATAACTGGCCCTATTCACCGGGTATAAGGTGCAATCCAGACTGAATCATCCTGGTACAATATCTGTTCCCATCGCACATGGTACGACATGGGTGTATGGCAGGATACTATGAAAGCCCGTCGATGGTCAAGCACTCCAGGTGGTACTCAAGGCATATTCCAGGGCAGTACTCTTGTGTCTGATCTATCGTCAGTTTTACTTCAGGCAGAGCTGCAGCTTGTGAGGAACGAACATACGTATTATACTGCGCATAATACTGGCATATCTAACAGAGAACATTCGCTTAGCTTGAAAGGATCAATGCCCCGTGGCAAAAAAGATTCGGGTAGCAATTATCGGTGTAGGTAACTGTGCCTCATCATTGGTACAGGGGGTTGAATATTACAAACATGCGTCTGAAGATACACGTATTCCCGGCCTTATGCATATTCGGCTGGGGGGATACCATATTAGCGATATCGAGTTTTCGGCAGCCTTTGACATTGCCGATACCAAAGTAGACCGTGACCTATCTGAGGCGATTTTCGCGCCGCCGAATAACACCTACAAATTCGCCAATGTCCCTCATCTGGGGGTAAACGTTGCACGCGGTATGACCCATGATGGGTTGGGCAAATATCTGGGGCAGGTTATTCGCAAGGCCAGCCGTGATACGGATGATATTGTTGGCATGTTGCGCGACAGTAAAACAGATGTGGTCATATCCTATCTGCCAGTTGGCAGCGAGATGGCCACCAAGTGGTATGTCGAACAGATCCTGGAAGCTGGCTGTGCTTTTATTAACTGTGTCCCGGTCTTTATTGCCAGCCAGGAATACTGGCGCAAACGCTTCGAGGATCGCAACCTACCCCTGATCGGTGATGATATCAAAAGTCAGGTCGGTGCCACAATTACCCATCGCGTGTTAACAACACTCTTCCAGGAGCGCGGTGTACGTCTGGATCACACCTACCAGCTCAACTTTGGCGGGAATATGGACTTCTACAATATGATCGAGCAAGAGCGCCTGGAGAGTAAGAAAATCAGCAAAACCAACGCTGTCACCAGTCAACTGGACTATGACCTGGGGGCAGAGAATGTCCATGTTGGGCCGAGCGACTATGTGCCATGGCTGGGTGATCGGAAGTGGTGTTATATTCGCATGGAAGGCACAACCTTTGGTGATGTACCGCTCAACCTGGAGCTAAAACTAGAGGTATGGGACTCGCCCAATTCGGCAGGGGTTGTGATTGATGCGATTCGCTGTGCCAGGCTGGCGATGGATCGCAACATTAGCGGTGCATTGTATGGGCCCAGTGCCTATTTTATGAAAACACCACCACAGCAATATACCGACAACGAAGCGCGGCTGCTGACCGAACAGTTTGTGGCGGGAGAAGCCGAGACATGAAACTGGTCATACAAATACCCGTTCTTAACGAGAGTGATACCATAGCCAGCGTCATCGAGGATTTGCCGCAACAGATCCAGGGTGTCGATGAGATTGTCATTTTAATCGTCGACGATGGCTGTACCGATGATACGGTTGCGATTGCGCTGGCGCATGGCGCCCACTATACTGTGCATCATGTTGGCAACAAAGGGCTGGCGACGGCATTCCAGACAGGTATTGATGCGGCGTTACACCTGGGGGCAGACATTATTGTCAACACAGATGGTGATCATCAATATCCCGGCAGTGAAATCGCCCATCTGATCGAGCCTATTCTACGTGGCGAAGCCGACTATGTGATTGGTGATCGTCAGGTCGAGACGATTGAACACTTCTCGCCCTTGAAACGCTGGCTTCAAAACATGGGTAGTTCAGTAGTACGCTGGGCATCCGAGACGAATGTACCAGATACGGTCAGTGGGTTTCGGGCACTATCACGCGAAGCGGCATTACGAACCTTTGTTACAACAGATTTTTCCTACACCGTCGAGAACCTGATCCAGGCTGGCAAACGGCGACTGGTGGTAGCGACCGTACCGATCCGTACCAACCCGGTGCAACGGCCTTCCAAACTACATCGTGGCAACTGGCACTTTATCAAGCGCCAGGCCGCGATTATTGCGCGCACCTACGCAACATATGAGCCACTCAAAACATTCAGTTATATTGCGGCGACATTTTTTATTCTAGGCATAGCAGCACTGGGGCGGGCAGCCTATATTTTTGTCGGGCGCAGATTGAACTGGTTTGGCGGCGAATCGTTTTCCAACGAGCAATCACTGCTTGTAGGTATTGCGCTCGTGATTATGGCGCTGATTGCGTTTCTGATCGGGTTGCTGGCGGATCGCGTTGGTGGGGTACGCCGTCTTCAGGAAGAGGTTTTATACCGTATCCGAGCAACCCAGATTGCTAATGCAGAATGGCAACATACAGCTATGACGCGGCTTGAACAGATCGAACAGCGTTTAACCGACGTTGAGGAATTACGATAAAAATTGTAGTAGGGGCACAGTATGCTGCGCCCCTACCTCTTATGCATCAAGGCCAGCTGACCGTGAGCGCGTGACGTTATGACTACGGTGATTTGTCATACCGACGGCTGTACCCGACCAGAGGTGCTGAAGGTGCTGCAAAGCACCACCAGTGCGTCGATCCAGCAACATCACAAACCGGGTAGCCTCGGCAACTCCCAGCCGTTCAACGAGTGCTGTCCAACCCTCTTCAATTAGCCGGATTTCCATCTGGGTCATCGCATATGCTCCTTCAATATGTTCAAATCAGCTTCGACCATAATACGTACTAATTCTTCGAATGACACGATCGGGTGCCAACCCAATGTCGTTTGCGCCTTACGTGCATCGCCAACCAGGAGATCGACCTCGGCAGGACGCATAAACTGTTCATCTTGTACCACAAAATCACGATAGTCCAGATCCACACACTCGAAGGCAAGTTTTACAAATTCACGCACCGAATGCGTATGCCCGGTGGCAACAACATAATCATCAGGTTGATCTTGCTGGAGCATCTTCCACATGGCACATACATAATCGGGGGCATAACCCCAATCGCGTTGAGCATCCAGATTCCCCAGGCGCAACTCTTTATCGAGGCCCCGTTTAATACGCGCCACACTGTGACTAATTTTACGGGTCACAAATTCAAGACCACGGCGGGGACTCTCGTGGTTAAACAGGATACCGCTGCTGGCATGCATCCCATAACTCTCACGATAATTGATCGTAATCCAGTGCCCATAGACTTTAGCAACACCATAGGGACTACGGGGATAAAATGGCGTCTCTTCAGTCTGGGGTACTTCGCGTACGCGCCCGAACATCTCGCTACTACTAGCCTGGTAAAATCGAATATCCGGATCGACAAAACGAATAGCATCAAGCACACGTGTCACACCTAACGCAGTTGTTTCACCCGTAAATACTGGTTGAGACCACGAGGTTTGCACAAAAGACTGAGCAGCCAGATTATAAAACTCAACTGGACGATACTCTCGTAGAATATTAATCAAAGAAATCTGATCAAGCAGATCGCCCATAACCAGGGTGATTTTATCTTGAAAGTGATGGATTCGTTCAAAGTTAGTGGTACTACTCCGCCGGAGCATGCCAATGATTTCATAGCCCTGTTCAAGCAGAAACTCGGCCAGATAACTTCCATCCTGCCCGGTAATGCCCGTAATAAACGCTCGTTTACGCATAACGTTATCGTCTCGAAACCGGCTGTACTATAATGATTGTACAGCACACCCGGCAACTTTCTTCTTATATCTAATGATCTAATGAAGGCGCAATGCCACTGCTATGCCAGATAGACAGGCAGCGACATTGCGCCCACAGAAAAGCAACCGTGCTACCAACAAAATAAGTCGAACACCTTCCAGCAGCAGAGCTATGCAGAACGCGCCTGTGCTGCCGCCACAGCCTTCTGAGCACCATCGGCCAGCGTCTCAGCCGGAATAAGCGTAGACTCGGCTAGAATAGCGCGCCCGGCCTCTTCATTGGTGCCAACCAACCGTGCAATCATAGGCACATCCGTCTGCACTTCTTCCAGTGCTGCGACAATACCCTTAGCTACTTCGTCTACACGTGTAATGCCACCAAAAATATTAAACAGCACTGCCTTAACATTTGTATCAGACAGGATAATCTGCAGCGCAGCCTTTACTTTATCTTTGTTGGCCCCGCCACCGATATCCAGGAAGTTAGCTGGTTCACCACCATAGAGCTTGATCACATCCATCGTAGCCATTGCCAGGCCCGCGCCGTTTACCATACAGCCAATGTCGCCATCGAGCTTGATAAAGGTAATATCGGCTTCACGTGCCTGTTGTTCAGCTTCAGGCTCATCGGAGGTATCACGCCATGATTGCAGATCAGGATGCCGAAACAGGCCGCTATCATCAAGCAATATCTTTGAATCGATTGCCTGCAGCGTGCCATCATTGCGGATCACCAGAGGATTAATCTCGGCCAGTGACGCATCGGTTTCCACAAATGCGCGATACAATGCCGTTGCAATCTGAGAAAACTGACGCGCCTGCTTTGCATCAGTCAGACCGATAGCAAAAGCCAGATCGCGCGCCTGATAATCGAGCAAGCCCATTTGTGGATGCGCCGCCATCTTAATTATGGCCTCGGGATTTGTTTTCGCAACTTCCTCGATCTCGACGCCACCTTCCGACGAGGCAATCATCATAATGCGTTTGGTGGCACGATCAAGAATAACGCCAAGATAGATCTCTTTCTGATAGCTGATTGCCTCGGCCACCAACACTTTCTCGACCGTCAACCCCTTGATATCCATACCTAGAATCTGGCCAGCCACCGCTTCAGCTTCTTCTGGTGTATCAGCCAGTTTGACGCCCCCGGCCTTACCACGCCCACCGACCAGCACCTGCGCCTTGACCACAACTTTTGCCCCGATCTGACGGGCAATCTGCCCGGCTTCCTGCGGTGTTGTGGCTACACCACCACCGGTAACAGGAACTCCATAGCGTTCCAGCAAGTCTCGAGCCTGGTATTCATGCAGCTTCATGCTTTTGGACTACTTTCTAGGCGTCAACCATCTACCTACCACTACTACTACCACTATCGACCAACATCCAACCAACGTTCCTGTTTCATGCCAGTAACCTGCCTTGTAGCAGGTTGTACGGTGTTAGGAGTGGTGTACTACAGCACGCCTGCACTCCACAGGCCTCTTACTCGACACTCGACTATTACGATATAACCAGAGAAGCAGATTTCCAGGTATATACATATGCCATATGCATGGATAAACAGGCGGGATCTCTGCGTTGCTACATTCCGACCCTATGCCAGCAGAAGCTTCCTGACATATAAGAAACAATGCAGCATAGGTGTGGAAGTAGAACCCACCATTTCAGAGGGTAAGAACTATACGTGTAAATGTATAGTTCCCTGTGCAACATTTACCTGGAAATGATCTGTCGTCATAGTAGCATACAGAAGGACGCTCTGTCAACCTTGCTTCTCTACAAAAACGCTTTACACTGGCTGTGATCTGGCCGCATGAATGAGAGAAGTTGTAACTCACAGTGTTATACTAAAACGTTAAAACACTTCATTAACCGTGATAATCTGATCCCGTTCGGGACCAATTGACACAAGCCCCAGGCGTGCGCCGATCAAGCGACACAGACGCGCCACATAGGCCTGGGCTTCATCAGGCAAATCGCGAAAGCGGCGTATACCGGTGGTTGGTGTTTGCCAGCCAGGCATTTCCTCATAAATCGGTTCAACCTGGCTTAACACGGCACTGGTGGTAGGCGGATAATCGATAGCGGCATCGTGCAATTTATAGCCGACGCAAATTTTGATCTGGGCGAAATTATCGAGTACATCAAGTTTTGTAATCGCAACTGTATCGACGCCATTAATCCGCGCCGCATAGCGTGCCATAACCGTATCAAACCAACCAACCCGCCGCATACGCCCGGTTGTGGTACCAACCTCGGCCCACGGCATGCCGATTTGACGAAGTTCATCGGCTTCAGCCCCGCTTACCTCGGTAGGGAATGGCCCTTCGCCAACACGGGTGGTATAGGCTTTATAGACACCAATCACCGAATTTAAACGGGTCGGGCCAATCCCTGCCCCCTGGCACGCCCCCGCCGCTCCGGGTGGCGAAGAGGTGACATAGGGATAGGTGCCATGATCAACATCCAGCAGAACACCCTGAGCACCTTCAAGCAGAATCGGGACATCCTTTTCCAGGGCACGATGAATGATCGGATACGTATTGGTGACATAATCACTAAGCCGCCGCCCATACTCAAGATAGCGCAGATAGGTATCGTGCAGTGATAGGGGTTTTACATCATACAGGCGAGACAGCACCCGATTCTTCTCTTCAAGCACCGTACGCAACCGCCCTAGCAGCGTTTCCTCGTGCATCAGGTCGCCCATACGAATGCCGGTGCGATCCATTTTATCGGCATATGCCGGACCTATACCACGACCGGTCGTACCAATTTTGCCAGCACCCCGCGCTTCTTCCTGGCGCTGATCCTGAATAATATGGTAGCGCATCACGACATGGGCCCGCTCACTCACAAACAGGCGCGAGGTATCGATATTTTTAGCTTTAAGGTCATCAATCTCCCCAAGCAGAACCTCTGGATCGATCACCACACCCGTACCAATAATATTAACTGTTTGCGGGTCAAAAATGCCGGAAGGCAGCAGGTGCAACTTGAAGGTGCCATAATTATTAATGACGGTATGCCCGGCATTGTTTCCACCGCCATAACGAATGACCAGACGGGCTCGACTGGCCAGCAGATCGACTATATGACCCTTGCCTTCATCGCCCCACTGGGCACCAATAACTGCGACAACTGGCATGGTTGTCCCCTTCTCTGATTGATTGCAGCGAGTGGCTCTCCTGGCGTACCAATGCCGAACCGAACTGACTGCAATGTACCTGAACTCATATCGCTATAATCTAAGCTAAAAATAGCCGATGGACGGTAGGGGCGACCGGCCGGTCGCCCCTACAAGCCCATTTTCATGGTAACCGTATGCGCTCTGACGTATGGATAACTGGTTTCAGCGCAAAGCCTGATCTAATTTTTCAATCGCTTCGTCGACATGCTGCTGCGTGATAATCAGCGGCGGCAGCAGACGAACGATATCTTCGCCAGCGGTGGCAACCAGCAACCCGACCTGATGTGCGGCGGCCCGCACAGCCGCCGCCGAGTCGCTAAGGCGTAGCCCCCGCATCAACCCACGCCCACGTACTTCCAGGATGCGTCCAGCATGACTGGCGGCCAGATCCATCAGTGCTTCGCCAAGATAATCGCTAACCTGACGCACATGGGCCAGAAAATCAGCATCGCTAACCCGTTGAAAAACGACCTGTGCTACACCTGTCACCAGAGGGCCGCCGCCAAAGGTCGTACCATGATCGCCGGGCTGGATCGTCTCGGCGACACGCTGATGCATAAGAATAGCTCCAATCGGCAACCCGTTTGCCAGAGGCTTGGCGACTGCCATGATGTCGGGATGCAAACCATATGGCTCGTGGGCCCAGAGCATACCCGTACGTCCCATGCCACATTGGATTTCATCGGTAATCAGCAAGGCCCCCGTCTGATCGCACAGGTTGCGTATGCGCTGCAGAAAAGCCTGATCGGCCACACGTAAGCCACCTTCGCCCTGTACCGGTTCAACCACCACAGCACAGACATCATCGGTGATAGCAGTTTCCAGGGCTGCGATATCGTTAAAAGGCGCAAAGCGCACCCCCGGCATGACGGGCATAAAGGGGGTACGAAACTTTTCGCGCGCTGTCAGCGCCAGAGACCCCATGGTTCGCCCATGAAACGAACCCTCGAAAGCCACCAGCGTGGTTTTGCCTTCGCCATAGTGGGTACGCGCATACTTACGCGCAAACTTGATTGCGCCCTCGATAGCCTCGGTACCGCTGTTACAGAAGAAAACCCGATCAAAGGCTGGACTACTCTCGACCAGCAGCTTTGCCAGGATGCCCCCGGGCAGCGTATGATACAGATTGGAGACATGTAACAGGCGCGCAGACTGCTCGGCAATCACCTGGGTAATAGCCGGGTCGCCATACCCCAGGGCATTAACGGCGATACCAGCAACAAAGTCAAGATAACGCTTTCCGGCTGTATCATACAGGTAAACGCCCTCACCACGCTCAATCACAAAATCCGGGCGTGGATATGTTTGCAAAATATAGGTATGATCGTTCTGTATAGCCGGATCTAGCGATTCTAGCGTCATGGATATTCCTCAGACAAGTATAGAGAGTGTATGGCGATTATACCATACGTATCGGTAAGGGCACAGCATGCCCCTTCTGAAACAATGGTATAATGCGCACTTAATGTGAATGGTGAAAGAATAGTTATAATGAGTTATACCCTGGCAATTGGCCCATTTACACCAGCATGGCGTGGTCCGCAACGGCTGGTGCTAACCATAGAGGGCGAAGTCGTCAAAGATGTCGTCTATCGCAACGGATATAACGAGCGCGGGTGTGCCGAGCGTTTGCCCCGGCTGAGCCTGGATCAGGCATTGCACCTGGTGACACGGATCAACGGAACATCGGCGCATGCTCATGCGCTGGCGTTCTGCCAGGCACTGGAGGTATTGCTGGGCCTGGAAGTGCCGACACGGGCGGCATATCTGCGTTGTGCTGTGGCTGAGCTTGAGCGAACGCTATCGCATTTGCTTGCGCTGACGCAGCTATTTAATACACTGGGGCAGGCTATATATGCCGATATGTCCCAACGACTGATTGAAGGTAGCCACCAGGCTATGCAGTTGCTAACTGGTACGCGCAGTTTGCCAGATATCTGTTTACCAGGTGGCCTGCGTCACAATTTGGAAGATGATCAACGTAGCGAGTTACTGACGGTGTTATCAAAGCTCAACCGGCGTGTATTCCGGCTATTAGATCAGGCGATCGATGGCCGGGCATTGCTGGCGCGTACCGTCAATGTTGGCGTTCTGTCGACTAGTGCCGCCGAGCAGTTTGGCTTACGAGGGCCGATGGCACGGGCATCGGGCCTGACGGCAGATGTGCGCGTGGATCAGCCTTATGCTGCCTATGCTCAGCTTGGCGTACGCCCGGTGGTACAGGAAAACGGCGATGTCTATGCCCGACTGGTTGTATTGTTACTGGAGGCTTTTGAGAGTATCAAGCTGGTTGAGCAAGCCGTTGAACAGTTGCCCGCTGGTGCATGGCAAGGTAGCCTGCCAGCTGATCTGGTTGCCGGTCGGGCTGAAAGTGTCGTCGAGGCTCCCCATGGTCGGCTGGCATATGCTCTGGAGAGTGACGGGCGGCGGTTGACCAGGGTGACAATTGATGCACCCCGCCAGCTTGATCGCCTTATTGCGCGAACACTGCTGGTGGGCGCACTGCTTGATAATGTTCCCCTGATTGTCTGCTCGTCTGATCCGTGTATCGCGGAGGTTGAGGGGTAGGCAACAGGGCAGACAGCGTTCCGCCATATAAAGGCAACCTCTATATTACTGACCCCTACACCGAGATGCTATATATTTCAGTCCTATTACTTCTATTAAGTGCGGCGCTCTGTTTCGGTTTAAGCCGGCGCATATCCACCCGTGTGCTGGGGTTTATCGCTACAGCAAGCACTCTTCTATGCGGCATAGTGCTCTCTGTCGAGCAACTGTCGGCATTCGTTCCACGCCTGCCACCAATCACGCTGATTGTGTTAGATCAGACGGTTGTGTCTATAACGCCCGACCTCAATCCCGGAAACCTGATACCAGCAATGGCGCTTTTATATAGCAGTGCGCTGGCTCTGCTGGCGTTAACTCTGTCGCTGGCAGCGACATTGCGCGGCTTTGGTATATTGTTCGGGTGGGTGTTATTGATTCTGGCGACTGTGCTGGTTGGACTGGGTGGCAATCTGCTGTTTCAACCCCTGGCATGGTCAATGGCAATCCTGCTGTGTTATAGCGTAGTGATGGCGAGTGGTTCGCTGGGGACACGCCTGTCCTTGCCACAAGGGGTGACGCTGGGATTTCTGGCCAGTCTGTTGTTGTTGGGCAGTTTGCTTTGGCTTGAGCCTGATATAATCAACGGCGGCATACCTGCGCTCTGGGCGATAGCTGGCGTGGTGGTTGCCAGTATGATGCTGGTGGGGGGGATACTGTTTCATAATACCCTGGATGAGGCCGTGGTGGCCCCGGCAGCGCTGGGAAGTATTGTGTATGGCGCAGTGTTGCCGATCCTGGCATTTAGCGCGATCTCCCAACTGAGTGCGAGTCTACCTGTTACAGCACAATTTTCCTTGCGTATGAGTTTACAGGTTCTTGGCGTCCTCAGTATGCTTGTGTGTGCGGCAGGCGCATTACGTGAGCATGGTCTGCGCCGTATGCTTGGCTGGCAAGCCAGTAGCCAGATGGGCCTGGTATTTCTGGCAATCGGATTGCAAGGGCCACTGGCTGTGCTGGCAGCACCGGCTTTACTGGTTAACCTGGTGGTAGCCACTGTGGCCGGTAGCCTGGCTGTCACAGTGCTGGAACGACTTACCGGCAGTGATGATTTTACGATCACCACAGCAGTTTCGCGCTTGTGGCCAGCCGGGGTCATCTGGGCCATCGCGGCAGCATCGGCGCTGGGGCTACCGCCACTCTGGGGCTTCTGGGGGCGGCGCTGGTTACTCAATACGGCTGTTTTGCAGGCACCCTGGATCGTACCCCTGGTGATCATGGCAAGTGTGCTGGCTGCGCTGGCCTATGCTGGCCCCCTGGCACGTTTCTGGGGGCGTACCGGCAATGCTCCGCCCATGACTCCGCTGGCAGATGGACAAGATCTAACCGCGCTGAAGATCCAGGATATGGTCATTCTGGCGCTGAGTGTTCTGCCGCTGGTTATTCTGGGCATAGTGCCCCATCTGGCCTGGCGCGGCTGGCTGGCTGGCATAGATGGCGCACCACCGGCATTGCCAGCAGGTGCGTTGGATCAGGTGGCCGGTGTCCTCCTGGGGCTTGGCGGCGTTGTGATCACGATCATGCTGCTACGCTATCGTTCGGCGCGGCGGCATATGTCGGATGAAGATATGACGACTGTTGTGTTAGCCCCGGATGCCCTGGCTCATAGTCTGGGGTGGTTGATCTGGCTGGGCTACCCGGGTGGATTGGTTCGCCGGGTCTGGCAAGGTTTGCAGTTGTTGAGCAAAGGGGTGGCTACTGTGCTGTCCCCGTTTGAACACCATTTTTACCTGGCATTTGTATTGCTGGCGATTTTTAGCATTATATTGCTTATGGCACAGTGATGAATATTATATCCAACTGGCCGCTATTTGGCATTGCTGTGAGTGCCGCCCTGGTTCTGCTGCTGCGGGACTGGCGCGTGTCGTTCCCGGCACTCTTGTTCAACTACCTTTTCCAGGCGATTTTTCTGGCTCAGGAGCAGTTTTTGCAACCCGATCTGCCCCTGGCTGCGCTGACAATCAGTACAACGGTTGTGATCAAGGTGATTACCGGATTGGCTGTGACAGCGATTTTGACCCTGACAGCGCTGACTTTCTCGCGCGAGTATGGGCTGGAAGATCTCGATGAGTTCGGTCTGTCTGAGTTGCGTCGAGCGGCGCGGGCGGCGCAGCGACAGCGTGCCACCGAGTTGACCCAGATTGATGATTATATTATACCGTTCTGGTCGCTGGTTCTGGTGTTGCTGGCTAGCCTGACCCTGCCACGCATTTATCCGATCGCTACGACACCAGCGGTTGATTTTGCCTGGTACTGGTTGGGCTTGACCGGGTTGTTTACGCTGGCAGCAGCAGGAGACTTGTTGAAGATTGGCCTGGGCTTGCTGCTCTGCACCAGTAGCATCGATCTGTTCTACACGGCCCTGGTGAGCACGCCGGAAGCCAGTGGCGTGGGCATTGTGCCGCTGGCGCTCTTGAGCCTGGTGACTATTCTGCTGGCTCTGGTTATTGCCTATCTCAGTGGGTTACTGTATGGCCGCCTCAAAACCCTGGATCTGAATGTTCTGTACAAACAGATGTGATCTATGACTTGTCCATACGAGATATAAACTAATGCTTTATCTGCTGATCATACTTTTCCCAATAACCATGGCGGCAAGTTCCTTTGTGATGCGCAAACACACTGGTTTTGTGATTACTATGGCTGTGGCTGTGGTGATCACACAGGCTGTGCTGGTGGCCCAACTGCCGCTCGACCAGCCTGCACGTCTGCTGGGGGTGACGCTGACACTGAATGCGTTGACCGAACTGTTTATGCTGGTTTTTCTGGGAATCAGTTTATTTGCCTTTGTAGCCGCGTGGCAGTTACCGCATGGCGAGAATTTTATCCCGGTGACGCTGTTGCTGCTGGGCATGGTGTGTACCATTCTACTGCTGCAGGATCCCTTTATTGTATCGTTGCTGCTGGTGGGCGCAGGCATGGCTGGCGTGCTGGCGATTGTCGATTTACCCACCGGCGCGGGTGTGCTGGTGGGCGCACGGGTGCTGGCCGCGGCGTTAAAATATCTGGTGCTGATGGTGATTGCCGGTATGCTGATGTATCTGGGTTTTGTACTGGCAGATATCTATCGCCCTGGTGAGCTACCTGGACGTATACCGCTGGCGCGTTTTATTCTGGCCCTGGTAGCAACCGGATTTGCGCTACGTCTGGCGCTGATACCGTTTCATACATGGCTATCTGATCTGGTCGAAGAGGCGGCACCGCTGGTGTCAGCGGTAACATTTGCAATTATCAATATAACCAGTTTGCTGGTACTGGTTCTCTCTTTTCAGCGTTTCCCGGTGTTGTTGGTGGAGAATCCTACCGGCTTGATCTTGTTACGTATGGCTGGCATCCTTAGTGCTGTGATTGCGGCCCTGATGGCGCTGAATCAGACCAGTATGCGGCGTACACTGGCCTATTTGTTGATGTATGATACAGGTATGGTATTCTATGGACTGGCATCGGTATCTACACCAGGTTTGACCGGGGCGTTGTTTGAGGCATTTAATCTAACCCTGGTGACGGTGTTGATCTTTATCAGTATGGCCTTGTTAGAACGCCCGGACGGAAGAACACCGGGCGTGAAACGCAACGACCTGTTACGGCGCTGGCCAGTGGCGGGCCTGGGTTTTCTGGGTGGAAGCCTGGCCTTGCTGGGCATACCTCCGTTCAGTGGTTTTGCCGGAAAGTTGTTGATCTATCAGGCAGCCAGTCGACATAACTGGTTTGAACTGGTACCCTTATTGCTGGCAACCGCAGTAGGTGGTCTGGCGCTGGTGCGTCTGGCACGAGATACGCTGCTGGGGTCGGGTGAAGAGCTACCCGTTGTTGAGCCAGCTATGCTCGGTGAAACAGAACTGGATCGGCCAGCCGCGCGTCTGCTGGAACCAGAACCCCGTAGCACGGCGATCCTGACTATGGTGTTGCTGGCTACCTGCCTGGGGATTGGCCTCTATCCGCAGACGCTGCTTGCGCTGATCGAGGAAGTTATTCGCGGGTTGACGTTTGTACGTATTTTTTAGCGTAGGTTTGAATATGTTGCGACTGTATCATATTAATACTGGCTCGTGCGGTGGTTGTGATATGGAAATCCATACCGCAGTCGCGGCTGATGCCAGTCTGGAATGGGCGTATTCGCCCATGGACGCTGATGCGCTGGTATTGACTGGCCCGATTACAATAGGTAGCCACGAGGCGCTATCCCGGCTGCTGCGAGATGGTGTATCTATACCAGTGCTGGCAATTGGTCGCTGTGCGAGCGATGGGCATCCCTTCGGGCGCGGAGGCGTTCAGGATGTCGATAGTCTGACGGTGCATCTGCGACTGGAAGGCTGTCCACCTGAGCCAAAAGAGATTGCTCTTGCTATTCGGCAGGCATTAGCAGAACGAGAGTAAAGCGTGGATAATGCTCAACTGACATATCTGCTGCCAGTGCGTGCGATAGTGTCGTTGTTGATCTATCCAGGTATCATTCTGGTACTGGTTCTGGGATATCTCTATACGACACTCTATCAGGGCCGGCCAGCATTGCGCGGCGAGGTTGTACGGGCGGCATGGCGCAGCAGTGAAGGCGTGCTGTATGGTGTCAGTGTACTACTGGCCGCGTATGGGTCGGCGCTGATGCCCTGGCCACTCAACAGTGTGGCGGCGGGCATGTGGGCATGGCTATGGGCCTGGGCAGCATTTGAGGGGGCATTTTTGCTCCCATTGCTACCCGCGCTCTTCAGCAGTGTGCCACCGGTTGTGCGAGCAGCCAGCCGTGAAGCACAAATGGGCGTGGCCGGGCGGGCGCTGCTCTGGCTGGCACTGACTGTGGCTCTGCTGCTGCCCCCTGGTCTATCCCCGACAGTCTTGCCAGCTTATCTGCTGGCGGCAGCAGGCGCAGTGTTTGCATTTCCAGCAGCAATCGGGTGGGGCCCATTTGGTACAGAGACAAGCATTACCCCTGGTGGTGTTGAGATGGGCCTTGACCGGGCCACCCTGGTGCTTGGTCAGGCAGTACGTATGATACGCATTGCCGCATTGCTGGCTTGCAGTCTGCTGGCACTCTTTCCCTATACATTGTTGCAGAGTTGGATTAAACTGTTCGTGCTGGCTGTACTATTCAGCGGAGCTGTACTACTCTTACGCCGGTTTGACCGACATATGCCCAGGCTGCCGTTGCCACATGCGCTGCGCGTATGCTGGTGGCGGGCATTGCCATTGAGCATAGCGGCACTTATCTATCTTGTGGTGGTTATATAAGGTATGTATGCCATCGAGACGGAAAATCTGAGCAAGTCGTATGATGATCATCCCGGGCTGCGAGGCATAACATTACGTATATCTACCGGAGAGGTCTATGGCCTGCTGGGGGCAAATGGAGCGGGGAAGACCACCCTGTTGCATCTACTGATGGGATTTCTCAAGCCGTCGGGCGGGAAAATTCGTCTGCTAGGTACAGGAAAACTTGATAATGCCCGTGCGCGAATCGGGTATTTGTCAGCGCAGGCCAGTTATCATTCACATTTTAGTACACGTGCCTATCTACGTTTTCTAGGGCAGTTTAGCGATATGGACGGTACACTCCTGCAGACCCGCATCGATGAAGAGCTAGAACGGGTCGGATTAACTGACGTAGCAAATCAACGCATAGCATCTTTCTCAAAGAGTATGTTGCAGCGGTTAGGGATTGCCCAGGCTCTGTTGCATAAGCCGGATATCCTGCTGATTGATGAGCCGACCAGCGGTCAGGAACCAGCGGGACAGAACGAGATTCTGGAACTTCTAACCAGGATCCGCTCAACCGGCTGTACCATATTGATTACGACCCATTACCTTGATGAAATAGAATATTTGTGTGATCGCGTTGGCATTCTGGTTGACGGGCGACTGGCTTCGGAAACCGATGTGGCCCGTTTACGTGCGCCTGGTCGCAGCATTGCTATTCAGGTAGATCATATCTCTGATGAATTGCGTGTGCGTCTTGAACAGATTTCACCGGCTATTCAGTGTGGCGAATATACCATCATTCTGCGCCCGAATAATCAGACACTTCAGGCGGCTGTGTTGCGTATATTGCTAGACGAAGGAGTCGCGATTCTTTCATTGGAGCAACTGGAACGACCGCTGGAACGGCTCTATTTGCAGGCAGTACGTGGCGATGCCGCCGAACTCCTCGAGTCACATCCGCTGCCGCCACTTGACGATGTGGAGGTAGACAGAACATCTGTACAGCGGCGTAGTGAAGGTGATACATTGCTGAATGAACTCCTGCAGCGTGACGGTCAGCCACGTTCCCCTGATGATGCATCCAGTCAGCAACAGGTTTCTACCGAAGATTAACCCATAAATAGTTGGTATGATGAACGGAGACAATTGATTGATGAAAACATTCCGCACTCTGGCGCGGTTCATCAACTTCATCCTACAGGAATATGTGCGCTCTGGACGGATAGTGGTTGAACTGATTGCCACGCTGGCATTCTGTTTTATCTTCCTACGTCCCTCGGGTGAGGGCATGGAGGCGCACTATTTCTTTACAGTGACCGGAATCTTTAGCCTGGGGTTAACGTTGTATACCGTTTCATCAAGCCTGAATCTGGGTGATCGACCTCAAGGGTATGTGCTACTGGCCCGTCGCCTGGATAGTACCAGTTATTTGCTGGGATATTATTTGAATGCCCTGTTGATTGTGACTGGTATGTATCTGCTTATATGTATCACGACGGTGTTCTGGAATCCTCCGTCGGGACTATCTTCAGGTGGCTGGTTACTGGGAACCCTGCCGCTATTGCTCAATGTGGGACTGTTAGGCGCACTGTTGCTGATGCTATCTCCACTGGTTTTCTCGGCAGGCTGGCGGTTGTTTGTACTCACGTTGATTGCGCTGGCCTTTTCAAGCAATTTTATTCCACGACCTATTCTTGATGCGTTGCCAGCGGTAATCCAACGTTTGCTGACAAGCCTGCAGACGGTGTTAAGCTGGCCGCTGGTACCAGCGTTTCGGGGTTTTGCTCTGTCGTTGAGTCGTGACTACAGTGGTTCAGCCTCAATTATTATTATTGCGCAGATTTCGCTGCTGATTGCGTTGCTGGGCCTGGCTATGTATGCTTTCGCACAACGCGATCTGGTTTTTAGCGGCTAGTTCATTAGTGGTACTTTTTATTCTTTTTCAAAAAATGTTACCTGCGGTAACATTTTGTTAGCGCGAATAACGTCTGGGTTAACCAAACGCCCTCACCCCCCTGCCCCCTCTCCCTCAGGGAGAGGGGGGGCCCTTGCAGGGGCGGGGGTTGGGGAGTGGGGTGATTCAGATGCGCGTTTCGCCAAATTGATGGTTGGGAGCCTGACCCATCCCAGGGCTTTTTCGCGCTAACAACTTTTTTGAAAAAAGAGAGCCTTCTTCCATCCATTACTCCACCGGCACCCAGGCTACCGCATCGGCCCATGTTCCACGGCCCTCGTCTCCGGCCAGCGTACTGGTACTGACCAGGATAGGATCCGACGGGTCGAACTGGTATGTCCCCAGATCAGCCCAGCTATTGGCAAAGGTTTCGATATCGATAATAACCTCGGTCTCACCCTCGCTCGAGCGCACGTGATAGCGCACAGTTTTCGAATCATCCAGGCCGTTGAGGACATAGGGAATATAGGTCAGCACACGGTAGCGCCCGGCGCGGGGCAATTCTGGTCGCCAGATAGCCACCGATGGCGTATCAAGCATACGAATCTGCCAGGGCGAGCCATCCGGCCCGACACTGGTTACGGCATAGTGTGCTCCGCCGCCATAGCCCAGAGCAATAGTCTGCCAGTTACCAGACTGCGAAAAGCCAGGCGAGGTATCATCCACCACAATCACGCCTGGCGGCGGTGATCCACACGGTGAAGGCATATCGGCCCATAGCCATGCGCTCTGCTGACCAGCCGGACTCTGCTGCCATGGATCGGGGGTTGTAGCACACCAGCCATACGGATCAACATCACGACCAAGATACTGTACCTGGAAATGCAGATGTGGCCCGAAGGCACAACCGGTTGCGCCAGCTTCGCCAAGCGGCATACCTTGAGACACAACCTGGCCAGTTTCGACATACAGGGTACTCAAGTGCCAGTAGAGCGTGCGATAGCCGTTGCCATGATCGATAACCACGGCGCGAGCAGGTGTATAGCAGCCATCTTCGGAATTACCAGCAAAGACAACCGTTCCGGCGGCGGCGGCCAGGATAACATCAGGGGGACGCAGGGCATAATCCCAGCCGGTATGCCCATCGTACGACAGGAATGTTTCTGTCTGCCCCCAGAAGGAAAGCAGCGAGCCGTTCTGCTGTAAAAAGGGCGTATCGTGATCAAAGAACGATGTCACGCGGCCCTGGATTTCCATAGGTCGGGTCAAGAATGGTTCAGCCAGCGGCGGCCAGTCGGTCGGGGCCAGGCGAGGGTCGCCAAACAAGCGCTGATAGATAGACAGAAAGGCCGTCAGTTTTGCGTCCAGGTTCTCAGGTGTGGTTGTGGGAGCCAGCACCCGTGCCATCGCATAGCGCGACATGCTTATGTCTGGCGGAACGGCAACGCGGACATCATCAGCAAACACCAGTTCGGGCAGTGTGCCAGACGTATTCAGGGCATAGTCGCGAATGGCATGGCGCAGGGCGATGCCGCCCCACTGGACCTGCTCAAACAATCCCTGACGACGACCGGCTTCGCCCTGATAACCCAATGCCCAGGTAATCTGTTCGGGGGCAGGTTGGGCATTCGAGAGCAACTGGCTGTGTTGTTCCAGCAATGCCAGCATAATCTTCGGATTAATACTATACAAGCTGGACATACTCACCAGCACCTCGGCAAACGAGTGCGAGTAGTCGCCCACCTGAAAGCGCACCTCTTTGAGTGGCCCGGGCTGGCGATTCAGGAAGGCTTGTATCTGTGGTTGATAGAAGTCCGGTTCATAGCTAAAGCGCTGCAGATCGAAATAGGGTGCGTTTGCATCGACCGGCACGGCTGGGGCGATGTTCACCGGTTCGGCTGCGCCAATGCCAGGGGCATCCGACGCCTGATCGGGCAGGGATGCCGGTATGGTGGGTACGCTGTCGACTACGGCAGGAGTGCCAGTTGCCTCAACCAGGCTAGTAGTAGACTCTAGCGCAACCTGTGAGTCAGGGCGCTGCAAGAGTATAATCATTAGCACGACCAGGACGGCCAGGATAGCCAGGCAGAGGAAGAGCAGCCTCCGCTGACGAGCCGCTGCGGCCTGCCGTGCGCGATGGTAGCGCGGGTTACGGTGGGAGTAGTCCAAATTTCGGTTACTCATATTCAGGTTACTCGGTGGGCGTAGTATAGCGGAAAGTGCGTGGGGATGCAACTATAGACGCGCAAAGTGATTACCCACACGTGGGGGCATGCAGGGGCATCCAGCCCCCGCAAAAAAAGTTGTTAGCGCGAATAACTCCTGGGTCAACCAAACGCCCTCCCCCCCCT
>RRYU01003708.1_pt1 | contig 49157 bp, 34 predicted proteins | sample 2162651 | NCBI WGS metagenome assembly RRYU01 (sample SAMN10267283, study PRJNA491782) | microbial mat metagenome | isolation source: biomat in the production well | place: Japan: Minami-Kanto gas field, natural gas well KTG3 | collected 2017-06
CCCCCCCCATCAACTCGGCCAGGCGTTTTGAGATTGCCAACCCCAGCCCGGTGCCCCCATACTTACGCGTTGTTGAACCATCCTCTTGTGTAAACGGTTGAAACAGGTGAGTCTGAACCTCTCTGGATAAACCGATACCAGTATCACACACAGCAACGTATATAACCACATGGGTCAGTGTAGCACTCTCAAGCGCCACATGCACATACACTTCTCCCTGATCGGTAAATTTGACAGCATTGCTAATCAGATTTAGCAGAATCTGGCGCAGACGCACCGGATCGCCACACACTGATGAAGGCACATCTTCATTTACGTGCGTAATCAAAGCAATCTGCTTTGCACGGGCGCGAGGCGCCAGCAGATCAGCGGCCCCTTCAACCACGGCGATCAGGTCAAACACAGTATGTTCCAGAATGAGCTTATCTGCCTCGATTTTAGAAAAATCAAGAATATCATCAATAATCGTAAGCAACGCCTGGCCTGACTCATGCACTGTTGTAGCCAGATCTTGCTGATCTGGATCGAGGGATGATCCAAGCAGCAATTCAGTCATACCGATGATAGCATTCATAGGAGTACGAATTTCATGGCTCATTGTGGCCAGAAATTCCGACTTAAGCCGCGAAGCCTCCAGCGCCTGATTGCGCGCCAGTTCAAGCGCCTGCTCCATCTGGCGACGCTCGGTTAAATCCGAGAGCACAGCAATCGAGCCAATCACACTATCATCACGCCAGCGTGGCACACCACTGACCAGGACATACACAATACCGCCATCGGCACGTCGCAAGCGGATCTCGTAGGTTGTCGACTTGCCAGCAAAGCGCTGCTGCAAAGCCTGTTCTTGAATAGCATAATCGGCAGGATGCACAATCTCAAACAGCGACATACCGATTAAGGCTGCTGCCGGATAGCCCAGGATACGAGCCAGGGCCGGATTCACAAACTCAAAGCGGCGTTCAGCATTGGTAACACCCAGCCCCTGGCCCATGGTATTCATAACCTGCATAGCAAAATCGCGCTGCAGCTGTAGTTCTTCTTTCGCACGCTCACGCTCGGTAATATCAGTTGCCACCCCTATCACACTCACTACCTGCCCAAGATGATCACGCAGAGGGGAATAGCGCGTTTCAAAGACTGATCCGGCCACCGCGATACTTGATGTAAAGGCTTCGCCAGCCAGGGCGCGACGATTATGCTCGATCACCTGAGGCGTTTCACGATACATATCAAACACAGAACGCCCGACGCTATCACCAGGCTGGAGTTGGAGGGCATCCAGTCCCTGCCCTTCCAGCAAGACAAACGCACCATCACGGTCAAGCGCAAAGAAGAAGATAGGCGCATTGGCAATAACGGTGCGCAGCAAGGCGTCGCTATCACCCGACAGCAATTCTACTTCGTCAGGTGATGGCTTCGTATGGACAGCCGGTATCTGGGCAAATGCTATGTGACGTGATCGGATCAAACTGTGCAGTATGTCGCTGGTACAGGCGTACAATAGCAGTGTATACCCCAACACCCGCACTAACCGCGTCAGTTCCATACCAACTACAGATGAGCGTGGAGCTGGAAAATAGCTCAAGAACACCATTTCGCTTAGAAAGACCAGACCAACCCCGGCAAGCAACAGGATCGTACGCCTGGGAGGCAACAGTTGTCTCCTTGCGCCAATCCATATGGTATAAAGCAGTAGGAGGACAAGCAAACAAGCGGTCATTATTGGAACAATCCACACTCCCATAATATAACTCCGTCGCTGTCTGGGATAGGTTTATGCAGCGCAACGCGCAGAGCGTAACCTGGTTTACATCTGTCCTGTTTGAAATACCGTACTGCCTTCAGGCGGCCAGCAGGAATCGCCATAGCGATAATACGCCTTCAGTATAATCGATTCCTGGAGATTGGGGAGTCAGATAGCAGGACTTATAGCGAAGCGCAAAGCGTTTGAGCGCACAGCGCAAAACTGGTGCGCAGTGCAGTGTCGGATGCACGCGTGTGGATGGATCGACCATGCTGCCCATCGCTATAGGCATGTTTCAGCATACGCCATTTTCGCTTGACAGTTGGGTAGGGTGGTTCGCGAACCGCCCTACCCTCCGTTGGCTATTTTCACGTTAGTTCGCCATGCGGCTGCGCCGCACACGGTCGGGATGAAAATGGGCTTGTAGGGGCGACCGGCCGGTCGCCCCTACCTATCGTCAGGATGCCGCCGAACAATCGTCCATGACCTATTTTCACATCAGACAAGGTTCATGTTTACTGTACCGTTTGGTTCGACGATATGCCCTCACCCCCTGCCCCCTCTCCCTGAGGGAGAGGGGGGGTACTGAAAAAGACGCCAATTATCGGGCTAAACTTCAATCTACACCGAAGTGCAAATACACATCAAAAAAGAGTGTATACTAGTATCGGTGTTATGTTTCTGGTAATAGTGATATGCTATGATAGCATGGCGGACAGAGTTGTTCTGAAACTAACGCTGAACATCCTTCTGGGCCAGTCACTATTTAGCATGAGATACTACTATGCTGCGCACCAGGGAAGAACGTATGCTTGATCCAGGAATGTTGTTGCAGTGCCGTTATCGTATCATACGGCAAATCGGCAAAGGAGGTATGGGGGCGGTCTATGAAGCAATTGATACCCGGCTCGATTGTACGGTTGCCTTAAAAGAAACGCTCCTCTCTGATACATCGATGCGCAGGGCGTTTGAGCGAGAAGCTCAACTATTAGCCCGTTTGCGCCATCCGACTCTGCCTAAAGTTAGCGACCATTTTGTGGAAAACGATGGGCAGTTTCTGGTGATGGAATATATTCCCGGTGAAGATATAGCCGGTTTGATGACCCGAAACGGCGGGAAGTTTCCCTCGAAAGACGTACTGGCATGGGGATTACGCTGGGGCGACCAGTTATTAGACGCACTGGTCTATTTGCACGGACAAAGCCCATCCATTGTTCATCAGGATATCAAACCCCAGAACTTAAAATTGACCGCACGAGGCGACATTATTCTGCTCGACTTTGGACTGGCCAGGGGTGCTACTTCTGTACTGGCCGCAACGTTGACGGCACGCCATATCTCGGACTTCGGCGGTTTTACACCAAACTATGCGCCGCTTGAACAGATTCGCGGTACCTCACCCGACCTGCGCAGCGATCTGTATGCGCTGGCCGCAACACTCTACCATGTGTTAACTGGCGAACGCCCGCCAGATGCGCTGTCACGGGCAGCCGCCCTGCTGAACAATACAGCAGATCCGCTGGTGCTGGCCAGCGACTTGAATCATCAGATTCCCCATAATGTCGCACTTGTGCTGCACAAGGCTCTATCACTGAACCTGGACGAACGGTATGCTTCAGCGAGCGACATGCGTGAGTCATTGCGGCAAGCGCGTGTACGTAGTCAGACTCGTTTACAGTCATCAGACCCTGTCGGCGAGTATCTGCCCATGACAGATGCTACACTGCACATACCAGGAAATTTCCTACCACCTGCGGCATTATCTGACACATCTCCGTCTGAATCGAAAGGAACCCGACCATCACTACCCGATCCGCTAGCTGTCGGGACGCTATCGCATACATTTCTGACCGGTAGCGCGGTGCTGGCGATTGCGTTCAGTCCTGATGGCCAGTTTCTGGCTTCAGGCTGTGAGGATCATTCAATCCAGATCTGGCAGATCGATGCTGCTGACACGATCCATATTATGACCGAACATCTAGGAGATGTATCAAGCGTCGTTTTTCACCCGAATGGACAGTTTCTGGCTTCGGGTAGCGAGGATCGCACCGTGCGGCTCTGGTCGCTCCAGGATGGTCGTGCCGTTTTTACGCAGGATATGTGGACATCGCCAGCAGAATGTATCGCCTTTACTCCTGATGGCACAATTCTGGCGTCCGGGGGGTGGGGGGGATCAATTGGTCTGTGGCATGTTGATGAGCATGGCAGTCTGCAGAAGTTAATGACCCTCTCAACCAGTTTTGTGCATAGCCTGGCTTTCAGCCCGGATGGCCAGATTCTGGCCGCAGGGTGCTATGATGGCGTCATACGTATGTGGCAGGTAAGTGATGGCTCACTGATCCATATCCTCAAGGGGTATACCAACTTTGTTCTGAGTGTTGCATTCAGCCCTGACGGCGAAAAACTAGCTGCCAGTGGTGGCAATACGGCTATTTTGCTATGGCGACTGCGGGATGGACGGTTGATCAATACGCTGGAGGGGCATACGAACTTTGTGCGTTGTGTTATCTTTGGCCCTGATGGAAAGACGCTGGCTTCCGGCAGCGAGGATAAAACGGTACGTTTGTGGCGGGTCAGTGATGGCAGGCTGCTGCATATATTCCCCGAACATGCGGGCGGTATCACCAGTGTAGAGTATCGTCCCGATGGACAGATGCTGGCTTCAGGTAGCCGTGATACCAAGATACGTCTGTGGAGTGTATAGATAGAACTCCCCCATATTTTAATGCTACTCTGGGGTGAGATTTTTGCAAAGAGCGCAACAGGTCAGCATGCCCCATCTCTTTTACGCCGCCCGATAGACAAATACCCCATCCTGATCATCGCGCCGCAGACGGTTCTGTTGAACCAGAAGTTCCAGATGAGAAATTGTTTCTGCCACAGCGAAGCGAATTTCGTGCGCCGTCAGTCGGGTAAAATCAAATATGTGCGTGCTGACCTTAAATACCGTAGCACCTGCATGGGCCACCGCAAACATATCTTCCAGGCGCAAGGCATGATGATGCATCAATTCAGCCAGCCGTCCTGACCAGTCCTCAATCAATGGGCCGTGGCCAGGTAGGGCCAACCGTACTTCCAGATCGATCAACTCTTTCAATGAAAGCAAAAAGCGATCCAGCACACGTGGCTCACTGTTGGGCCATGTGCCAATATGGGGCGTGATTTTCATCAGAACATGATCACCACACAACAGTAGTTGGTCGGCGGCATCATAGAAAACCAGGTGACCATCGCTGTGACCAGGTGAATGCATAGCTAGAAACGTCCGTCGTCCTACCTGCAGCGTGCTACCTGGCTCCAACAGGTTGACAGTTGGCAGAGGATGGGTCAACCCACGCAAATAGGTCATTCCCTCGGTCATTGCCTGCAACAGATCAGTAGGCACACCAAAAGAACGAAAAAAGCCTGCCATCGGATCAATCTGACCCACAGGCAAACCCCAGACCTGCCAGGCCTGTTCAGCTTCACGCGGCGACATCCAGACCGGTGGCTCTCTCCCATCGGTACGGCCCAGTTGCTGAAGCCAGCCAGCCATGCCAAAGTGGTCAGGGTGAAAATGGGTCAGCACGATCTGATGAATGTCACGGGGGCGCAGATCCAATGCCGTGAATGCCGACTGCCAGGCGGCCTGGGCCTGGGGAAGATTCAGGCCGCTATCTATGATCACCCAGCCATTGTCATCTTTAAGCAAATAGCAGTTAACGCTATTCAGCGCAAACGGCAGGGGCAATTGCACCCGATAGATATCCTCGGTGATAGGCGTAACATGGTTGGGGATTTGCACAGATCTAACCTATATTTCAAGCAGGGGAACTTTTTTCAACTTCGTATGGCCTGTGTAGTATACCATAGACAATGTTTGCCCCATTCATATTGGCTCTTTTTATATTAGACATGGTTTCAGGATGACTAACTTTACTTTACAATTACAGACAGATTGGTGGCGTGAATCACCCCACCCCCTAACCCCCGCCCCTGCAAGGGGCGGGGGAACCCGGACGGGGCGTCCTGGCGGCACACGCGCAGCGTGTGCCGCCAGGACGCCCCGTTTCCCCCCTCTCCCTCAGGGAGAGGGGGGCAGGGGGGAGAGGGCGTATCGTCCAACTAAACTGTAAAGTAAATATGAACCATGTCTTAGTGGCTTATGATCGGCAAATAGAGCCGACTAACCGGCAAACCGGCCAGTTCTCGATAGACATAATAGGAAGGATAATGCACCTGTGGCGCTCCATCGACGGCATAGCATATGCTACCAGGGCAGCCTGTGTTTTCGGTGAAGGGAATATGTACAACACCCCACTTCTGGGCATAGGGACCACTGGCGGGCGCAAAGTCCTCGTACTTAAACCAGAAGATCGTATGCACATCATTGCGTAAGGATAATGTATTATAAACAGCTTGCATAAACTGAGCCTGGCCAGCGTGCGTCTGTTTAAGGTAACCAGCGTTATAGCCAACCTCGGTGATCCAGAAAGGCGGCTGACGTGGATCAAGGCTATTCAGCAGCAGGCGCATGGCGTCGAGGCGTCCCCCGATTAGATCCATGTCGCTTTGCAAACTGAGACGAATCTCTTCAGGGTAGGGATGATATCCCAATCCATCGATGGGATAGTGCCCATATGTTTGTTGATAACTCACAAAACCATCGGATGCATAGATCTGCTGAAGGTACTTTCGATCCGAGACATAATTTTTTGCACCAGGTTCACCGGTTCCCTTGGGATGCAAGCCCCCCAGGATGATCGGGATCGTATCGCGCCAGGATTGATCGTCCGCCGGATCAAAGCAAGAGTTCTGGCGGAAAATGCGATAGAACTTGGTATGCAGACGAGCAGTAACGGTAGCGGGAACACCATCGCCGTTGGGAGGCAAACGATTCTGTTCATTCAGAACTTCATAGGCAGCGATCTGATCTTTATAGCGGTTTGACACCAGGCAAGCACGATCAAGCCACTTGCGACTATACTCATTGACGCCGCCGCCATAGATCGGATCAGTATAGGTATTAGGATAACTCAGTGAACGCGAATCACTCGGATTATGAGGAGGATAATCACGCATCAGACCAAAGCCAAGCAAACCCAGGATCTGGAGATTATAGCGCGGGGCCACCTCGCGAATAAAATAGTCGTAACGTGCAATGTTATCTGCAACAGCACTCGCGTCAGAGATATGAAACTCCAGGCGAACCCAGCGGACACCCATTTCAGCCAGGGTTGCGCCCATGCGTTCCTGGGCAACCCGGTTTGGCTGATCGGGAAAATCCGGGTGTGTACCAAAGTCATACCAGGGGTCACGTATGACCAGTCCGAGCATGTTAGGATCAACCGTTATCGGTGTGGATGGTGGCTGTGGCTGAGCAGCATTGGTATCAGGAATGCTACCCAGGCCACTCAACAACATACACACAAGCAGCAGTATCCTGAAATGGACATCAAGAATGGTATTCATAGTGTTCTCACTCGCTAAGACATGGTTCACGGTTCCTGTACCGTTTGGTTGGACGATACGCCCTCTCCCCCCTGCCCCCCTCCTTTCAGGGCTATACATGACCCATAATTCCACCGCATCAGGATGCGGTAGAACCGGCAGCTTCCTGCTCTCCACGGGTACCGGCGGGGCGCAGCCCCGCCGAGATTAATACTTTTCGGTTTGTTTTGGCGGCTTTGCCGCCAAAACAAACCGAAAAGTATCCTTTTTGCGGGAGCCGGAGGCTCCCGCCCCCCGATGTGTGGGTAACGCATAGCCCTCAGGGAGAGGGGGATGTCTAGGGGATGGGGTGATTCACGCCACCAATCTGTCTGTGATATGTACCGTACAATTGGTCAATCTGAAACCTTGTCTAATAAAAATAGAACGCAAAAAACGCTCCATCCAGGGCGCGGGCGATTTGCCTGCACCAGGCCCTGTTTTTACCTATGTGAACGCTAGAACACACTATTCTGGTGTGATAACAAGCTGAGAGGCGGCTTACGAGGATTCGTGGCCGGTTTCGTCGCTATGCGGATGTGAAGAAGGTATATTGCCAGAGGCAGAAGCTGATGATCGAGGATCCCAGCTTCCGCGCAGCAGTGGCCATGCCTTATAGAGATAATCGACCCCGGAGAAAATTGTCCAGATCACCATCAGTGCGATGGGAATGGGCCAGAGGTTGAGAATGACCGTCACTATTTGCAGCACGGGGCCGGTGACAACCAACCCACTGCGCTCGAGCGCAACTGCCAGTAAGCGCCATATCAGGGCAACAACGGTAATAACCAGCTTTTGCTTGCCCCATTTTCCGGCGGATATTACCTCGCCCTCGGCGGCGGCAAACGAACGCAAGCCAGAAATAAGAAAATCACGTGAGATAATTAGCAGTGCTACCCAACTGGACAACAGATTTTGCTGTACCATGGGTAAGAGTGTACCAACAACAAAAATTTTATCACTGATCGTATCCAGAAAAACCCCCAGCGGAGATACGACCTTGAAGTGGCGGGCAATGCGTCCGTCGAGCATATCGCTAATCGCCATCGTCAGCAACAGCACCACGGCCCAGATATAGGTAGCCGACTGATCTACTAAAATAAGCCCGACAAGCAATGGGGTGGTGACAATACGAAAGAGGCCCAGCCAGTTAGGAATAGCACCTAGACGCAACATAGTAAGAACTTTCGTTCAAGCAATTGCAGGGAGCGTTCTGTTGCAGAGATTATAGCACACGCAGACAGGCGCAAAAAGGGCTATGGTATAATAACTCCTAAGACATGGTTTCAGGATGACCAATTTTACGGTACATATCACAGACAAATCGGTCGTGTGAATCACCCCACCCCCTCGCCCCCGCCCCGTGCAGGGGCGGGTGAACCGGACGGGGCATCCTGGCGGCACACGCAGAGCGTGTGCCGCCAGGATGCCCCATCTCCCCCCCCTCTCCCTGAGGGAGAGGGGGGCAGGGGGGGGCTCACAGGGGTAGGTTTTTCGATGGATGGCGTTCTAATGCGATTCGTAGGGACAGGCTTCTGCCTGTCCGTGCGGACGTGTTCCGCATCAGGACGCCCTGCGGACGCGCAGAAGCGCGTCCCTACGGAAAAAACCTACCCCTGGAAGCAGGGGGGGTGAGGGCGTATCGTCGAACCAAACTGTAACGTAAGCGTGAACTATGTCTAAGAGATATGTAGTAAGTAGCCTCACCTGTCCCCAACTATAAAGAATACCTGTCCTCATATGACCGATATATTGCTGCGAATCAATGATCTGTTGGCAGCCGCCGTTGTTATTGTGACATTCTCGCTGCTTGCCTATATTGCCCTGAAAAACTGGCGCAACGAAACAGCCCGGGCGCTCTGCGTCTTACTAGGCAGTGTGCTGATTGTCTTTGGTGGCGATATTCTGTTAGCACGCGCTGGTCGCCCGGAAACAACCCGTTTCTTGCTACGCGCACAGTGGCTTGGTATTGCGTTGGTGCCAGCCGCGTATCTGCATCTATCGGCTGCTATTCTATCTGCCAGTGTGGACACGGTGCGACGGCATTTGCATCGTGTGCTGGTGGCAAGTGGTTATATCGGAAGTGCGATCTTCTTTGCGCTGGCCTTATCGACGACGCTGGTTGTGCGTGGGGGAATCTCCAGTGGTGCGCTGATTCAGTTCGGTGCTGGCCCGTTATTCTGGCTGTATGTACTCTTCTTCAGTCTCAGTCTGGTGATTACTTTACGTACGGCCATCCAGGCGCGGCGTAGTGCATTAACACCAACCCTACGACGGCGGTTAACCTACCTGGGCATTAGTTTTATTGCGCCGGGGTTAGGCGTCTTTCCTTACCTGGTGATTGCCGGATCATCCGGGCCGCTGCCCCAGAATGCCATTCTGTTATTGTCGGCGATTGTGAATGTTGGTGTCATGATCATGTGTACGGTGATGACCTATAGTGTTGCTTTTCAGGGCGTTTTGCTACCTGATCGGCTGATCAAGCAAGACTTTGTGCGCTGGGGCTTATACGGGCCGGTGGTTGGCATAACGATCATCCTCTTTCTGCAAGTTGTGCCCTGGCTTGAACGGGTGCTGGGTTTGCCCAGCGATACCCTGATTGTCTTTGCGGTTATGATCATGACCGTATTTATGCCGCTGCTGATTGGTCTGATCCGGCCCTATTTGTATGCGCTGGTGTATATGCAGGATCACGACGAAATTGATTATTTGCGCGCTTTGCCACGTAATACGTTTACGCGTGCTGATCTGCGCCAGTTGCTGGAAAATACCCTGATTGCGGTATGTGGTGTGTTGCGGGTTGAAACCGGCTTTGTGGTTGGTTCCAGTGAAGAGGCCTATACAGTCAAGGCGATCTGTGGGTCACGGCGGGTAGTCAAGCGTTTTGTGTCAGAGTATCCGCTGGCCGAGTTGATGCCCCGGCTGGAACAGATTCCCCCGCGTGACCTGCAAACGCTGCCACCGAGTGAGGTATTCTTGCTGTGTGATGGGTTTTTTCTTCTGCCTCTGTATAGCCCCGATGCTGAGTTCTTAGGCTCGCTGGGCGTAGCCTACCCCACCGACGCAGTGCAGATGAATGGCGGCCTGTCGGCTGATGTACGGCGACTGGTTGGCGTACTGGCACATCAGATGGAACTGGCGATGACTACCGTGCAAATGCAACAGCGCATCTTTACGACCCTGCGCGGTCTTGGCCCTGAAATGGAATCGCTGAAACAACTGACTACGCACCTGGAACAGGCTACCCCGGCCTCACTGGCCGCTCTGGACGCAGATGTGGCTTTGCTGCCCCAGTTTTCACAAATTGTCAAAGATGCGCTGACGCATTACTGGGGTGGCCCCAAACTCTCGGATAGCCCGTTGCTGGGCATGCGGCTGGTGCGGCGGTTGCTGCAAGAACAGGGCGGTAGCCCGACACGCGCATTGCAGTCGGTGTTACGCCAGGCTATCGATAATTTGCGTCCCGACGAACAACTCGATCCGTCAGCCCAGGAATGGATGCTGTACAATATTCTGGAATTACGCTTTTTACAAGGCAAACGCATTCGCGATGTAACCAACCGCCTGGCAATGAGCGAGTCAGACTTTTACCGCAAGCAGCGTGTGGCGGTGGAAGAAGTAGCCCGCCAGCTGGCTATGATGGAAGATAGTGAACGGCATTAAGATGTATGGGTAGATTATGTCCGAGCAATATGGCGTATCTTTTCGATCACCTCGGCCAGTTTATGTAAGCTGACCGGTTTACTGACATATTCATTTGCGCCAGCATCTATGCACCGATCTTCATCCCCATGCATTGCCATAGCTGTCATCGCAATGATCGGCGTGTGCGCCAGATCTGGTATGGAGCGAATCTGCTGGATGGCCTCTAATCCGTCCATTTCGGGCATGTGGATATCCATCACAACCAGATCTGGCCTGGTTGTACGTGTGTATTCGATCGCCTCAATGCCATTCCTGGCAATAACTACCTTATAACCCCGCATGGTCAGAAAATCACATAAGAGTACAGCACTGATTGTATCATCTTCAGCCAGGACAATGCCGGGTTGATCCGCTGTTTGATCCGATAGTATACGCTGCGGTTGAGGAGGTGGTATGCTCTTCTCGGTGGGCTTTGCCGGTGTGTCGCTGGTTCGCCAGGGAAGCGTAACCGTGAAGCGACTGCCATGTTCAAGTTCACTCATCACATCTGCATATCCTCCCAGTAACTCGGCCAGACGATACACCAGCACCAGTCCCAGGCCCGTGCCCTCGTACTTGCGTGAGAGACGGCTGTCAAGTTGCACAAAAGGCTGAAACAGGCGCGAGATATCTTCCTCGGCAATACCAATACCAGTATCCCAGACGATACACTCGACGGTTCGATTGTCCTTATTTCCAATCACCTGTAAGCCAATTGTGCCACCAGCGTTAGTGAATTTGATCGCATTGTCGAGCAGATTCAGTAAAATCTGCTTCAGGCGGCGCGCATCAGTTACAATAGTGGTGACATCTGGATCAAGCGATGCAGCCAGCACGATGTTCTTGGTATGCGCCGACTGTTCGATCAGTTTGAGCGCGGTCAGGCATATCTCACGCAGATCTACTGGCTTTAGGTCGAGTTCCAGTTTGCCTGCGCCGATTTTCGTCAGGTCTAAAATATCACTCAACATTGTTTTCAAGTGCTGGGTATTCTGCTCGATCTGCTGCAGCCGGTGAGCCTGAGCCTCGGAGAGGGTACCATAGACATCAAAACGCAGTGATTCAGAAAGGATGAGAATCGCATGCAGTGGGGTACGTAGTTCGTGCGACATCATAGCCAGGAAATCATCTTTCACCTGGTTGAGACGCTTCAGTTCGGCATTCGATTGTTCTAACGCAAGCGTTCGTTCTCGCACACGTATTTCGAGGTTGGCACGTTCTTGTTCCAGGGCCAACTGGGCCTGCATACGCTGTGTGATATCGATTGCCAGAGCAATAACACCAACAATCTGGCCTGTGCCATCACGCAGCGGGTTGAAGATGAGATCGTAGATGTGTGCATCATAGGTCTGATTCCAACGGCTGCTTTCCCCAGCACACGCACGGTGATAGGCTTGCATAGAGACATTAAACTGAGAAAAGGTATCAACAAAGGACTTGCCGATCATCCTATCCACGTTAATGCCTATGTCTTTATGCACCTGACCGGCGATGAGATTGATATACCCCTCCTGGTCAATTGTGATCATGCCGATGGGATGGTTATTCAGCACTATACGCAAGCGTTCTTCGCTGGCACGTAATTCTTCCTCGGCGCGTGAACGTGCCGTCAGGGTAGCCCGCTGAAAGGTTTCCTGTTCGCTCAGAATAGCCTGACGCATCTGCTGGACGAATCCAGCTGCGATACCGGCCAGCAACACTGGCAGGCGACGATTCAAAGTAGCCTGATCCGAATCAGTCCACAGGGTACGCAGGTGTTGTTCTAGAACAAGCAGGGTTTGCTCTAGCACTTCAGGCTGGTTGTAATGCATCTCGACCAGGGCAGCGCCTAGCGGACGGGCCTGGTCTGTACGCACATCTGCCGTAAAAAGCAGGTGTTGCGCCTGTCTGGCCAGTTCATAGAGCCGCTGGCGAATGTCGCGATTCGCATACGCCGAGAAGCTCCACGGGGCAATAGCTGTGTACCATTGCTTGACCAGCATCTCAATCTGGATATCTTCCGGGTCATGTGAAAGATTTGCCACTACTTTAGTATCCATGAGGCATCCTATCCCGTCTTCTGGCCCATGCCAGCAACTAGCATCAAGCGTTCCGGCTGTTGTTGATAGGGGGCATCAGGATTATCCGGTCGCCAGAGGGGTAGATAAACCACACCCGGTTCAATCAAGGTCATGCCATCGAAAAAGCCGACAATGTCGGCATAGGTACGGATCTGCACAGACTGAGTACTACCGGCCATCAGTTGTTCCAGTTGAGCCATAATCTCGGGTGGTGCATTATCATAGACAGCATGGGTAATCGCCAGGTAGCTACCAGGTGCCATAGTCGCACGAAAGGCCTGAATAGTCGCATGGGCAACAGCATTATCGCGGATGTAGGGCAACAACACCAGCATAAGCACAGCCACCGGTTGCTGGAAATCAATCAGCTTGAGTACTTCAGGATGCTTCAGGATCGTTTCGGGTTGCTGGGCATCGGCCTGAATCGTTGTTGTCAAGGGTGTCCCTTGCAGAATATCGAGACTATGCGCCACTGCGACCGGGTCGATATCAACATAGACCGTGCGGACATCTGGATTGATCGCCTGGGCAACGGCATGCACATTGCCGACGGTGGGAATGCCTGATCCCAGGTCAAGAAACTGATTAATCCCGGCGTGAACCAGAAACTCGACCATACGGCGCAGACATGCGCGGTTAGCCAGGGCCACCATGCGCGAGTCCGGATAAATGCTGATCATCCGTTCGGCAGCCAGGCGGTCAATTTCGGCATTGTGAAACCCGCCAAGAAAATAATCGTACATACGGGCAGGGCTGGGTTTATCCAGCAGATCAGAGCGCAATGTTGTCATAGCACTTCCTCTATTACCTGTTTTAATAGCCCAAGACTAACAGGCTTGCTGAGATAGGCACGCGCACCGGCAGTCAGGCAACGTTCGCGATCACCAGGCATAGCCAGGGCTGTCAGGGCAATAATCGGAATCTTGGCTAAAACCTCCTGGCTACGAATACGACGAATAGCTTCGAGGCCATCAAGCTTTGGCATCTGAATATCCATCAAGATCACATCTGGTTGTTCGGCCTGTGCCATGCTGATGGCCTCTTCACCATTCTGGGCCACAACGATGCGATATCCTTGCAAGGTAAGATAATCGGCTAACATCATCATAGAGAGCTTATTATCTTCTGCCAGCAGAATCAGCGGAGCATCCACATCCTGCACAGCATAGTGGGGCATAGGCATCTCACGCATATGTGAAGTGACCAGCGAACCGGCACCATTATCCCCATTATCTACCGTTGTGGCTTGAACATATTGCCAGGGCAGCGACACCGTAAAGCGGCTGCCTTTATGCTCCTTACTCTCGACCGTAATACCACCACCGTGCAACTCCACCAGCTTCCAGACCAGCGCCAGGCCCAGACCGGTGCCTGCATACTGGCGCGAGAGGGTGCTATCGATCTGCACAAATGGCTTGAATAAATGTTCTTGCTGATCGGCAGCAATACCGATACCGGTATCCCAGACAGTAAAGTGGATAATCTGGAGGATAGGATCGCCGCGTACTTCAAGACCGATACGCCCCTGTGCAGCGGTAAACTTGACGGCATTACTTAAGAGATTGACCAGAATCTGTTTCAGTCGCCGTGCATCAGCAAGCACGGTTGTGGCTGCATCATCATAGTACTCAGAAATGATAATACGTTTGCTATGCGCCATCTGCTTAACCAGCCGGATACTGGCCTGGCAGACTTGCTCTACGGCGACCTGATCCATAACGATATCGGCATGACCGGCTTCGATCTTGGCCAGGTCAAGGATATCATTAATCAGGTTCAACAGATGTTGGGCACTCTCCATAATATACCGCAGCGTCGATTGCTGGCGTTCGCTCAGATCGCCATACACGCGTTCCTGCAGCAACTCGGTCAACCCCATAATCGCGTGGAGGGGCGTTCGCAGTTCATGACTCATATTAGCCAGAAACTCATCTTTGGCCCGTACAGCCCACGCCAGCTCGTTATTGGCGATACTTAATTGATATGTACGCTCACGCAGAACTTCCTCAGCATGACGGCGATCGGTCACATCGCGTGAAGACGTCTGTATTTTAATGATATGACCAGTCTCGTCATAGATAGGGCGAGCGATCGTTTCAAACCAGACATATGTACCGTTTTTATGCAGAATACGGTATTCTACCGTATCCTCGAGAGTACCGGCCAGCGCCTGTTCCAGTTTACGCAAGCGTGTATAATCCTCGGTGGGCAAGAAAGTAAGCGGATTGAACCCGATCAATTCCCACTGCTGATAGCCTAACAGATCGGTAACCGCCGGGGACAAATAAAGGTAATTCCCATGTAATTCATGCAAGCAGATCAGATCGTGCGAGTTTTCCGAAAGCAGTCGATAGAGTTCTTCGCTCTCGCGCAGGGCCGCCTCAGTCCACTTGCGCTCGGTCATTTCCACAAACACGGCCCCAATATTGTCGGATACATTGTTATCGCCAGCAACGGGAAAGATCGAAGTCTGCCAGGAGCGAACGACACCAGGTTGGCCAGGCACTTCGCCGTTGATTTCAATTCCCTGGATAGGCAAGCCCGTTTGCAGAACGTGCTTATACATTGGTATCAGCGTCGATGCAAGCTGAGACGTCGTCTCGCTCAGAGGAACATCAGCCGGAACCGGCATCTCAATCGCGTGAATCATAGCTGCCGTTTCATTGATATTGATACAGCAGAGTTGGGCATCAAGCAGAATCAGCCCGGCGGGGGCAGTGGTAAAGAAGGCATTCAGCCGCTGTTCACGCAAGCGCAGTTCACGTTCCAGGCGTTTGCGTTCGCTAATATCCTCGGATACCTCTACAAAGTGGGTAATATTGCCAGCGGTATCAAAGATTGGCGAAATCAAAGCATGTTCCCAGAACAATTCGCCATTTTTCTTGCGATTACGGAACTCGCCACGCCATGTTTCCCCGGCGGTAATAGTATTCCACAGATCTTCATATGTTTCCAGGGATGTGAAGCCAGATTGCAGAAAACGCGGGTTTTGCCCACGGCTCTCTTCCAGAGAATAGCCCGTTGTGTAGCTAAAAGCCGGGTTGACATACTCAATATCACCAGCAACATTGGTGATACGCACAGCACTGGGGCTATGCTCCACCGCACGTTGCAGCTTGCGTAGTTCAGCCTCGGCACCCTGGCGGTCGGTAATATCATGCACAATCGAGTAGAGAATAATCCGGCCATTCACTTCCAGCGGCCCGGAATAGACTTCTACATCGCGAATATCGCCCGAGGCGACACGATGGCGAAAGCGAAAGTAGAGGCGTTCGGCTGCCGTGGCCTGCTGCATTTCTTGCTCGATCTGTTCGGGCGAAAGCGTATTGATATCGCGGATAGACATCGTCTGTAACGTGTCACGGGAATAGCCATAAAACTGACAGGCAGCCTCATTTGCCTCAATAATGGCCCCATTCTCTGGATCGATCAGAAGCTTGACGGCGCGATTCTTTTCAAACATGGCGCGATAGATCGACGCGCTTGCTTGCAGCGCTTGCTCCATGTGTTTTGTTTCGGTAATATCACGTATGTGCCATGCTATAGCATACGGTTCTGGATCGGCCCCATGAATGCTGAAACCAGTGATCTGAGCCTGGAAATGGCTGCCATCCGCACGTCTACACATTACTATCTCTGTCCAGGTATTACCAGCGATGATCGCCTGGAAGGATTCACTGTTTGCTTGCTGTTCTCGATCATAACCCAGTATATCAATAATTGAGACATCGCCGGGGAGATCGATATACCCCGTCATCTGACGACCGGATTGATTCATATAGGTAATGGTTGGACTAGCTATGCCAGTTATAGCTATACCATCCGGTGCAGTGGCAATCAGCGTTTTGAACAGGTCAAGTTCAGTAGACTGCTGGTCAATTAGCCGTTGTAATCCAGCATTCTGTTGTTCAAGTTCCCGAATGCGTTGTTTGAGACAGATGATCTCGGTGTGCAGATATGTTGAATCCTGATGCATAAACGTTTTCCTGCTCGCCAGCGGACATAACGATCACAGAGTGGAAAGTAAAAAGGAACGCCCCCTGGCAGTGCAGCGCCCGATGTAACTGGAAACATAGTCCTGGCCACAGGCTGTCCATCGCCATTAGGGACAGATAGCCAGACCTGCGGTTGAGGTCTGGCTGAGTGTGGCCCTACGGCTGCTCGTTCCTTTTTATGCTGTTCTGATTATACCTGTTAACGGGGCAGTTTGCATAGCAGGCTAAGAAATAGTTTCAGGATGACCAATTTTACTGTACAGTTTACAGACAGATTGGTCGCGTGAATCACCCCACCCCCTAACCCCCGCCCCTGCAAGAGGCGGGGGAATCCAGACGGGGCGTCCTGGCGGCACACGCGCCGCGTGTGCCGCCAGGACGCCCCGTCTCGCCCCCTCTCCCTGAGGGAGAGGGGGCAGGGGGGTGAGGGCGTATCGCCTACCAGAAAGCCATTGTGCAGGCCAGCCAGACTGTAAAGTATCCCTGAACCATGCCTCAAACATAGTTTGACCTACTACGAACTGGCTTGCCCGGCTTCGGATGAAGTAGTTTTGGCAGTGGACGTATTTTCGGGATAGCCCTGCACATCACACAACGCCGAAGTTGTACTGGATTCGAAGCGCCGCATCACGCTGAAGCTACCATCCGTTTCAAGCACAACGGCTTCCACATCTTCAATTGCCGCGATGCCCTTGTTCCGAATGGCTGTGCGCACTTCGCCTTCGGTAACGCGCTGATTCTTAAGGGTATCGTGGCGAAATTCGCCCTGGTATAGCAGCAAGGTTGGTTGAGACTTGACTAACTCGCGTATACCCTCGTAGTGGGTTGCGAGCCAGCTAAGAATGTATTGCAGCAGAACCAGCAGCGCAAAGCCAAAGACACCCTGAATTAAAGACGTATCTTTGGACAGAATGATCGTGGCGAGCAAGGAGCCAAATGCAATTGTGACGATAAAGTCAAAGGCGTTCCACTTTGCAAGCGTGCGCTTGCCCGAAATACGAAGTAAAGCAATCAGCAGGACATACGTGAACGTACCGACAATGAGAGTGCGAAACAAGACGGAAAGACTGTCAAATAACATATGTATCCTCAGATTCTACTCATACTGTTACCATCTACCTGTGCTGCTACTGCCTGTACCATTGCAACTTCCATGCCATCCGCCTGGCGGTGAAGCATTATGCTGATGAACTTTGACTTTTTAATCCGGATACCATCCGGATACCAGTCCGGTAGTGCGGCTTGTAGCCGCACGTCGCTGTGTGCGGCTACAAGTCGCACCTACGCCTGCCGTTCCATACCCGCATTATTTTTCAATCCTCATCAGTGGGATAAGGCACTGCGCGGGTACTGAACTGCTTCACCTGGAAATGTGGTTCAAAGGCATTAAACAGGTCGAGATACTGTTCGAGGTAGCGTGTCAGCAAAAAGTTCTGGCGTACTGTCTCCTGGGCCTTCTGGCCCATCTGCAAACGTCGGTTCTCATCCTGGATCAGCGTGACAATCCGCTCGGCTGCTTCTTCAACCGATGACACCAGGAAGCCATTCACACCATCTTCAATCTGGTAGCGAATACCGCCAGTATTCCCACCAATGACGGCCTTGCCTTTCCACATCGCCTCGGCAACCGTAAGCCCGAAGCCTTCGCGGATCGATTTTTGCAAAACCACGGTTGCCCGTCGCTGGAGCGCATTCACCAGGGCCGTATCTTCGTGGGTCATAATCAGAATGCGCTCATCGCGTTCGTCTAATAGCGAGCGGAACACCTGCTCGCCCTCCGGGTCATCAGTTGCAACATTTCCCAGCAGCACCAGAGTGGCAGCGACCTGCTTACGCGCCTGCTTGAATGCCTTAATCACGCCCTGCGGATCTTTCCAGCGGTCAAAACGCGAGATCTGCACAACCAGCGGCAGGTCAGTGGGAATATCGTAGTGTGCCAGCCGCCGGTCGATTTCATCATCGCTCAACTGACGATTGGTAATTGCAAAGGGATCGATGGCTGGTGGAAAGTAAAACTGGGGCGTGGTCAACTTCTGCTGATACTCTTTCAAGCTGACAATAACTGCGTCATAGTTTTCGATAAAGCTTCTGAGATACTCCCAGAGTTCCGGATGGGGTTGCGTCAGGTCAATGTGGCAGCGCCAGATCCAGGGGCCGCGTTTGCGATAATGCTTGATCATGGGCAATGGTTGGGGATCATGGATCAGCACAATGTCATGATTTTCCAGGTGGTTGCGTACGACATTCTCATAAATGACGTTTTCGTAGATCTGTTTTTTGATATCAGACAGATTAAGATCGCCACCTTGCAGCGCATTATGCATCTTCTTGGTAATACTAAAGAAATCGGGGGCACCCTGGATCACGCGCCAGCCGGTTTTGATGCCAATGCTATTCAGCAGCAGCGTCAACGAAGATAGCAGTGTTGCCACACCGCCACCATAAAAGGTCGAGTTGACATTGACCACATGCAGATCCTGAAGATTGCGGGCTTTGGCAAGTATCCGCTCAATCGTTTCACCACCAATAAATGCTTCATAATCCTCAACACGCGTGAGATTGCCATCATACCGCTGTTGCATTACAGATGCTCCTTTACACATACAGACATTTTCCTGGCATACAAGTTGCAAGTTATGATCAAGGCACATGCCTATGCAGATTATGTCCTAGAAACTGTTTGAAAAGGGGGTGTGTGCGACTCTCAGGGGCAGGTTTTTTGGATGGATCGCATCAGGACGGCCTATGGCCCCTCTCCCCCCTGCGCCCCTCTCCCCGCTGGGGAGAGGGGGTAGGCTCACAGGGGTACGTTTTTCGATCGATGGCGTTCCAACGCGATCCGTAGGGACAGGCTTCTGCCTGTCCGTGGGGACGTGTTCCGCATCAGGACGCCATGCGGACGCGCAGAAGCGCGTCCCTACGGAAAAACCTACCCCTGCAAGGGTAGGGGGGTGGGGTATCATCGCAGGACAATCCCGTCTGGTTCAAAAACCGACCCGTTTCAAACAGTCTCTTATAAACCCAGAACAAAAGGAGAACAGACTATGACTAGTACCCCATCCGAGCGACGGCGCCCCACACCACCTTATCCCGAACAGCACCAGGATAAGCCAGGCAGCGAAGCAGATTTGCAACCCCAGCCGCGTTATCGTGCGCCTGACTATAAGGGCGCAAACAAACTCGAGCATAAAGTTGCCCTGATCACGGGCGGCGACTCGGGTATTGGCCGTTCGGTTGCTGTCCTCTACGCCCGTGAAGGTGCAGATGTGGCTATTGTGTACCTGCCCGAAGAGCAACACGATGCTGAAGAGACCCAACGTGCCGTTGAAGCTGAAGGACGGCGAGCCTTACTGATTAGCGGTGATGTGAGCCAGTCAGCTTTTTGTCGTGAGGCGGTCGAGCGAACCGTGCATGAACTGGGAAAGCTGGATATCCTGGTAAACAACGCGGCCTTTCAGCAGCATCAACCTGGACTCGATGCTCTCTCCGAGGAACAGTGGGATCATACCTTTAAAGTCAATATTTACGGTTACTTCTACATGGCCAGGTTTGCCGTTTCGCATATGCAACCAGGCAGTGTAATTATCAACACGGGATCGATCACTGGCATCGAGGGCAGTAGCCATCTGCTAGATTATTCGGCAACCAAGGGTGCTATCTTTGCCTTTACGAAATCACTGGCGCAGAACCTGGTAGACCAGGGCATTCGCGTGAATTGTGTGGCCCCCGGCCCGGTCTGGACACCGCTCAATCCATCGGATCAACCTGCTGAAAAGGTGGCAACCTTTGGCCAGAAGGTGCCAATGGAGCGCCCGGCCCAGCCAGAAGAGATTGCACCAGCGTATGTCTTTTTTGCCTCAAATGTTGATTCTAGCTATATCACGGGCGAAGTATTGACATTGCTCGGTGGTGGAACATCAGCCGTTTAAGCTATAATCGCCCCACTCCCTCCTTTCAGGTGTAGACTTTTGCCGATGATGCCTGTGCTATGCTGAATACCCCACCCCCCTACTCCCTCCCCTTCCAGGGGAGGGGGAGAAGATTTGGCGGTGTCACGCGGCGAAGCCGCCGCGTGACACCGCTAGGTGAATTCCCCCCTCTCCCCATAGGCTATGCGTTACCCACAAATCGGGTGCGGGAGCCGGAGGCTCCCGCAAAAAGAATAATTTTCGGTGTGTTGTGGCGGCTTTGCCGCCACAACACACCGAAAATTATTAATCTCGGCGGGGCGCAGCCCCGCCAGAATGAAAAATACTAAAACGACTCATTCCAGTCGCGCAGCAACATCTGGATCGTCTCGTAGTGTTCGGTTTCATCGTTAACCATCTCTTCCAGGCGCACTTTCAACCCGGTCTCACCAAGTTCTTCAGCCTGCTCGACACGCTGCGAATAATTCTTAATCGCCTGCTGTTCCATCTGCATCACTGCCTGGAGTTTATCCCGGTTGTTGACCGCGTTGGGCATGGCTGCGGGCTTCATTTCAGGGGTTCCGCCATAGATTACAATTTTGTCGGTCAGAAACTGGGCATGGGCCAACTCATCGGGGATTTCGCGCTGGAACATGGCACGGAGCGTATCTCGGTGCGGACCAGTCACCTCGGCACTCCAGCGTGTATAGGCCAGAACCGCCTGTAGTTCATACGAGAGATCTTCGTTCAGAGCCTTGATCAGGGTTTGCTTATCCATGCATTTCTCCTTCTACCTATCTATCGCTACTCAGGAAATTTCCGAGATGGGTCATACGCTGTCCAGCCACTCTGTCGCCACTGGCTGGTGCGCTCATTCATATCAACTGCACCATGTTCTTTCAAAATGACGTACGCACGATTCACCATCATACCAGCGGCGTCGACCACTACCAGTGTACCGCCCCGGCGCACCCCTTCAGCAAAGGAACCGGCCTCCTCTTCGCTGACACCCAGGCCCACCAGTGCGCCGACGATACCGCCAGCTGCGGCCCCCAGGCCCGCGCCCAACGCCGTTGTGCCGAGCGCCGTTGCCAGTGATCCGGCCGCCAGAACTGGCCCGACGCCGGGAATGAGCAGGGTGCCCATGCCTACTAACAGGCCGGATATGCCGCCAATGAAGGCTCCGCTGGTGGCCCCAATGGCTGAATCATTCGATACCTCATCCGTACCACCAACCTGCTTCACCAGTCGCTGCTCTGGATCATGCGCCACCAGACTGATATTGTCGGCCATGAACCCATTATTGATTAGCGCCTGCACGGCCTGCTGCGCTGTCTCAAATGTATCAAATAGTCCAATCACAGTTCTGGACTGGGGTATATCTGTTGTCATCAGGAGCCTCCCTTATGGCTATGATTCGTTTGTCGTTGCCGGGTCTACCAGGATGTATTGCTGCAAGATGTGTGCCAGGATTACGCACTAGAAGAGTATCTCACTTACATTATTGGCAATAAGCAAGGCAAAGGCCCTTTGCACTATTTCCTATGCAATTATGTACATAGTTTCAAATAGGCGATTCTAGCTTTACAGTTGGCATAGGGGCGACCGGTCGGTCGCTCCTACAGGACGACATGAATGGATTATGTAACGGTAAAGTACCCGTGAACCATGTCTATGCTATCATGTGACAGAAGAACATACGCGGTTGTCCAGCCAAAGGCAGCTATTCGCCTGCCGTTCGACAAGCTCACAGCAGGCGGCAGAAAAGAAGTGTTTTCGGTTTGTTTTGGCGGCTTTGCCGCCAAAACAAACCGAAAACACTAGAATCTTGGCGGGGCGCAGCCCCGCCGGTACCCGTGGACGGCGGGAAGCTACCTGCTCTATCGTATCAGGATGCGGTAGAATTGTGGATAATGATACGCCCTGAGGGAGAGAGGGGAATCTCACAGGGGTAGGTTTTTCGATGGATGGTGTTCCAACGCCATCCGTAGGGACAGGCTTCTGCCTGTCGGTGCGGACGTTTTTCGCATCAGGACGCCATGCGGACGCGCAGAAGCGCGTCCCTACGGAAAAACCCTACCTGTGAGAGGAGAGGGGAATGGGGCCTCCTGGCGGTGAACGGCAGGCGAAATGGTCTTTCTTCCGAACAAACGCCTGGTTTACTTCACCACCGCGTACATCCGGTTATGTGAATAGACAAATGCGGTTTATCCTGGAATATAGAGCCAGGAAATTGAACCACGAAGCCATTCTTCACAGGGGTAGATTATGCAGAGTGAGATCCGCCAGAATAAGGCAACCAGACAGTGGGTTATCTATGCCCTTGCCCGTGCGAAACGCCCCCACGACATGCCGCAAGAGCAGAAACAGCCCAAAGTCATCCCGGCCTATGCTGCCGATTGCCCCTTCTGCCCCGGCAATGAAGCGAAGTTATCAACTATTATCACTGAGCATTCCAGCCCTGGCAACACGCACTGGCAAACCCGTGTCGTACCGAACAAGTTCCCAGTTGTGACACCAGATAGCGATGCCACTCGTTCAATGCATGGGCCGTATCTGATCATGCCCGGTTATGGTCGCCATGAGGTGATTATTGAGCATCCGATGCATAACCAGGATATTGCCACCATGACCGTTCACGAGGTTGAGGGTATCATCGAAACCTATCACCAGCGCTATAGCAACCTGTTTCAGATTCACGAGCATATGCTGATCACGATCTTCCGCAACCACGGTGCGCAAGCTGGCACATCGCTGATCCATCCCCACTCGCAGATCGTTGTAACAGGCTTTGTACCAAACTACATCCGCTGGCGTGAAGAGGAAGCCCGCCGCTACTTTGATGAGTGGGGACGTTGCGTCTTTCTCGATATCCTGGCGTTTGAACAGCAAGAGCAACGGCGGGTGGTGCTGGAAAATACGTCATTCCTGGCGTTTGTGCCATTTGCAGCAGACGTACCTTGCGAAGTCTGGATCATGCCAAAACGTCCGCAGGCTGATTTTGGCAGCATTACCGATAGTGAGAAGACCGACCTGGCGCATGCATTGCATAATGTGATGGGTCGACTGCGTGCTGCCCTGGACAATCCCGACTATAACTATATTATTAACACACCCGCCCGATATCAACGCGATGAACCCCATTTGCAGTGGTATCTCCAGATTCGCCCCCGGTTGACCACCACCGCTGGTTTTGAGATCGGCTCAGGCATCAGTGTGAATCCATCACTGCCTGAAGATGATGCCGATCTGCTCAACCAGTACAGCCTACGTTAAGCCTCTACCCGCGTGTACGCTCCTTGCCAGTAGCCGGGTAAGGTTGGTTGAGAACCAGATTCGGGTTCTCTAGCAATTCGAGCGGCACCTGATTCTGCGAGCGAATCCAGTCAGGTGCAACCTCGCGCTCGTCATCTGATCGGTTCATCACAAATGCCGCAATCAGGCGACCGTTCCAGAGCCACCAGATACTGAAGCTGCCGCTGTCAATATCGCCGCGCTGGATCACAGATGTAGCATCAGTGGGATCACCCCAGAATTCCCAGGAGAGATCAAAAACATCAGAGAAGAAATAAGGCACCTGGACAAATGGCTCGCGCCGGTTGGTCAGCACACGGGCAACAGATTGTCCTTGCTCAACGGCGTTATCCCAATGCTCAACCCGGCGTTGCTGATCGTAGATGACATCGTAATAGTTGGCAATATCGCCCGCCGCATAAACATTGGGAATATTTGTCTCCAGATACTCATTAACAACAATACCGTTGTCGATCATCAGGCCAGTGCCTTCAAACAACTCAGTGTTTGGAACGACCCCAATTCCGGCCACAATCAGTTCGGCGGGAAGATACGTACCATTGTCAAGGCGTACCCCTGATTCACGGCCATCCCACGAGAAAGAAACCGGCTTAACATGTTTGTGGATGTTGACGCCACGTTCGGCATAATATCGCTCGAAGAAGGCCGACATTTCAGGCGTAAATAGCTTATGCAATACCCGGTCGCTATGCATAAGCAGATCCGTTTCCAGACCACGCTGCTTCAACTGAGAGGCAACTTCCATACCAATATAGCCCCCACCGATAACAACGGCTTGCTGTGTATCCTGCGCCTGCACCCGAATCCCCTGTGCATCATCCAGACTGCGCAGGTAAATAATGCCTTTGTGCCCGGCGCCGGGTAGATCGAGAGTGCGCGGACGCACGCCGTTCGCAATGACCAGCTTGTCGAAACCGATCTGCTCACTGTTGGTTGTATGCAGCAGCTTCTGCTTCAGGTCGACAATATTGACCTCGGTTGTCAGCCGAACGTCAATACCATGCTGGCGGTAAAAGTCCTCATCGTTGATCAGTACTGCCTCGGGTGGCATATCTGTGGTCAGGAAATCTTTTGACAAAGGTGGCCGATCATAGGGAAGGGCATTATCTTTGGAAACAATACAAAGTTCACCGGGTTGCAGCCCCAGGTCGGCTAGCTCTTTGGCGGCATACCCGGCAGTGACGCCACCACCCAGAATAACATAACGAAAGTGATTCATATCTATGATTACATCCTTTCTCATAACTATTCACCAGTGGGAGATATTCCTGGTGGAACGGGCGTTCCTGCCCGTTTCACCGCAGGCAGGGACGCCTGCATCACCCTACGTGTGAACAGGTACCCTTTCCGCTTTCCAGTGCATTCCTTATGAGGTAACCGGAGTTACGCAGTCGATATTCAACCCCTGCATTTGACCGAACGAAAGACCTATTTCGCCTGCGGCAGCGTGGAATGGTATATTTTTTCTACACTTTTTCGCCGTAGGCGAAAAAGTGTAGAAAAAGATGGGTTTCTTCCCCCCCTGCCGCCTGCCGTGAGTGTGACGAACGGGAGGCGATATTCGCCCGAAGAATGGACGACAGAAGTTACACGGTAGGCTGACAAACCAGACGTTTGATCGTCTGAAAGACCTGTTTCGTGTGCGGCAGCTTTGTTGTTCCTGATTTTTTCGCCGGAGGCGAATCCCAGCCGCTGGAAGAACCACCGCGTACGTCCTGTCAAATAATAGAAACTCCTTAATGGGCACGCAGGCCATCTTCAGCAACCCAGCCTTCTTTGCCGTTCGTTGTGCGTACACGCCACCAGGTATGTCCATCAACATCCTCTGGCCCATCGAGTACAGTCATCTGTGTACCAGAGGGGAGTTTAGCGATCATACCCCCCTCGTCGCTGGGATTCGTGCGCAACTGCGCAGAGATACCACCATTCTGCTCAACCCATGCCATGCTACCAACTGCCAGAGTTGGCGCACCGACGGTTGGATCATGTTCCGGGGGAGTTGCATATGCCACCCCGGCCTGCGGTGTGGCGCCCTGGTTTTCGACACGGGCCTGAAGATTGGTAAGACGTTGTTGCAGAACATTGATCTCTTCTTCAACCTCCTGGATACGTCCACGCTGCGCACTGGCCTGAATATCGCCACCCTGGCCCTTGGCTCGCTGGAAGGGATCTTGCTGATTCTGCGTCAGAGCCATATCCAACTGGCGTTCAAGCTTAGTCGCCTCGTCCTTGCGCTCATCAAGCTGCTGTTGTATCTGTTGCATCTCTTCTTGCAACTGTCGTATATCTGTCATGATCTTATCCCTCTGCTAAAAGTGAACTCAGTTTCGCACGGTTTTGAACCTGTCCTATTGGCTATTTTCATATTAGCCCTCCATGCGCTTGGCGCACACCGCCGGGATGAAAATCGGCCCGTAAGGGCGACCGGCCGGTCGCTCCTACCCATCGTCAGGAGGCCGATGCGCAATCGTCCATCGGCTATTTTCACTACCACCCGTGGCCGCACCAATGCCGGCCAGCATACCCGTTGGATCGTCTTTCTGACCGCGCTGACGCGAAAGTTCGTAGTCTGAACGCATAGACTGCTCGCGGGCCAGGACACTGATATCTGATTCCGCGAAGCCCCGTTCACGTAGTATGCGTACAGCTTTGTCAGCCTGCTCATATGTCTCAAATAAGCCTAAAATGGTAGTCATAGTTCCTGCTTATCAATCGGAAGCCTGACACCCGGAAGCCTGACACCCTTACAGTCTCCTTCTCTATCAAGTTGATCATTCGCATATTCCGTGCCAGGTGTATAATCTTGTTCTGGCGGATAGATAAGAACTTGTCTGAAAAGGGGAGGTTGTGTCCTCAGACGGGATCATTCTGCGACGATACCCCACCCCCCTACCCCCTCCCCTTCCAGGGGAGGGGGAGAAGATTCGGCGGTATCACACGGCGGCGCAGCCGCCGTGTGATACCGCCAGGTTGATACTCCCTCTCCCCAGCGGGGAGAGGGGGGACAGGGGGGTGAGGGGATGTCTGGCATCCTGATGACCGATCCCGAAAAAACCTTCCTCTAAGAGCCGCACACGCCCTCTTTTCAGACAGTCTCTAAGAAGGATTCTTCTATGACTAATTCAACTCTGACGCACCTGGAATGCAGTGCTACCGGCGAAACTTACCCTATCGATCAGTTGCTTAACCTGTCTGCTCAGGGCAAGCCATTGCTGGCGCGCTACGACCTGAGCGCTGCGGCGCAGACTCTGACTAGCACAGCCCTGCGTGAGCGTCCGACCAACCTGTGGCGTTATGCTGAGGTGCTGCCAGTGCAAAACGATGCTGCACGCATTATGCTGGGCGAAGGCTGGACGCCGCTGCTGCATGTGCCACGCCTGGGGCAGCAGATTGGCTGCCCCAACACCTATATCAAAGATGAGTCGCTTAATCCTACCGGCAGCTTTAAGGCGCGGGGGCTGTGTCTGGCGGTTAGCCGTGCGTATGAACTGGGCGCACGTGCGCTGGCTATCCCCAGTGCTGGCAATGCTGCCGGGGCGATGAGTGCCTATGCTGCTGCCGTGGGCCTGCCAGCACATGTCTTTATGCCCGCCGATGTGCCCCAACTCTTCCAGACCGAGTGTCGCCAACTGGGGGCGCATGTTACGCTGGTAGATGGCCTGATCAACGACTGCGGTGTCAGGGTACGCGAGGGTGCCGCAGCGCATGGCTGGTTTGATGTCAGCACGCTGAAAGAGCCTTACCGGATCGAGGGCAAGAAGACCATGGGCTATGAAGTGGCCGAGCAGCTTGACTGGCAGTTGCCTGATGTAATTATTTATCCCACCGGCGGCGGTACGGGGCTGATCGGCATGTGGAAAGCCTTTGACGAGATGGAGCAGATCGGCCTGATCGGGTCGAAACGCCCACGCATGGTGACCGTGCAGAGTGAGGGGTGTGCGCCGATTGTACGCGCATTCGAGGCAGGTCAGGAACATGCCGAACTCTGGCAAGGTGCGAAAACAGTCGCCGACGGCCTGCGTGTGCCGGTGGCCATCGGCGACTTTCTGATTCTGCAAGCTCTGCGCGAAAGTGGCGGCACGGCTATCGCCGTCAGTGATGCCGACATGCTGGCCTATGCCAGCATCATGGGCGCTACCACCGGCGTCTTTCCTGCGCCCGAAGGCGCGGCCTGCCTGGTAGCGCATGTGCGCCTGCTTGAACAGGGCTGGATTGCGGCAGACGAAACGGTCGTACTGTTTAACACCGGGTCGGGCCTCAAGTATGCCCATTTGTGGGTATAAGGTACTGCCTGACGTAAGGACTGTTGGTATGTTCCATAACCAGCATCTCCTGGCATATCATGCGCACAGGTGCGGTATGATCACACCGCACCTGCGTGGATCATCTTTCCTCAGCGAAAGGATGCAACGATATGACAGTTCTATTAGGATGTATGATCGGGTTTATAGCCTGGTTTGTAGTGCGCTATGTGCTGGGTGGCTTCTATACCGTCAATCAAAACGAGCGTGCGGTCAAAACTATTTTTGGACGTGCCGAACGACTGGGTGAAACAACCCTCGACGACCCCTTCGCCGAGTATTTACGGCCCGAAGAACGGGAACGCTACACCTATCCTCAGGTACGCGTGATCCCGCCGGGTGGCCCATATTTCAGGTGGCCCTGGGAACGGATCTACAAAGTGTCGGTGGCCACTCAGACCATGAATATGGCGCTTGACCCGGAAGATCCGAGCGCCAACCATGGTGGTAGATTTCTAGAAGCGGTTACGCAGGATCACCTCAATACCGGGCTGCATGGCCAGATTCGCTACTATATTTCTGAACGCAATCTCTACGCCTATCTGTTTGGAGTGAAGAATCCCATTGCGCATGTAATGGGCTATTTTATTTCGGTGCTACGTGAGCGCATTGCCAACTATACCGCACCCTCAACCAACCAGAACATCATGGAAGCCCAGCCTCTTGATCCGAGTGCGATTGCCGGTGTATCAATTAACGACCTGCGCAAAAACCTGGGCGACCTGAACCAGGTTATGGATCGCGAATGTCTTTCGTCCACGGCGCGTTATGGCATTACCCTGGATGCCTCACTGATCACGGGCATCGATCCGCCCAACGAAGTCGAGTCGGCGCTGGCGGCGATCAACACAGCCCACAACCAGGTATCCTCGGATATCAGCCTGGCGCAGGCAACCGCTGATCAGAAAATTGTCCAGTCACGCCGTGCCGTTGAGATTGAAACGCTCAAAGCCCAGGCCGAAGTCGAACCACTCAACGCCATGGCTGAACAACTGCGCACATTGAAGCAGAATGGCCCCCAGGCGCTAGAACTCTATCTACGTAATATTCGCCTGAAACTATACGCCAGAGCAAGCCGGGTGATTATGGAGGTAAAACGATGATTCCATTCCTCATTTCCGCCTTTGTCACCTTTGTGGCCATGTTCATCATTGTGCCGATTTTGCTGGGTATTACGCGCCTGTTCGGGCTGTACACGATTGTCGAAGAGGGGCGTTGCCGGGTCTATGTGCTGTTTGGCAAAGTGCTGGCCACACTAGACGAGCCGGGCCTCTATTTTCTTTGGGAGAAACTGGGTTGGCAGGCACTCATTGTTCACTGGCTGGGGCGTTGCCATGTGCTGGATATGCGGCTCGATCAGGAATACCTGCGCAGCCAGCCAGTCAACTCGGAAGAAGGCGCACCCATGGGCATCGGGATCTGGTATGAAATGTATATCAGCAACCCGGTAGCCTATCTTTTCAAGAACGCCGATCCGCGCGGCTCACTGGCCGCCAATGTCAGTAATGCGATTGTGCGCTGTCTGAGCAATCTGCCCCTGGCCGAGATGCTCGAAAACCGTCACCCCATGAGCCAGACCGTACGCGATGAAGTATCGCCGCAGTCGCATGAGTGGGGCTATAAACTTGGCTCGGTTTATATCCGCAAAGTTCACTTCCGCGACGCTGAAATGATCCGGCAGATCGAAGCCAAGGTAGTTAACCGGCTGCGCCAGGTGACATCGGCGATCAAGCAGGATGGGGCCAATCGAGTGAGCATTATCACCAGCACGGCTGAACGCGAGGCCGCGGCTGCCTTTGCGCAGGCCGATGCCATGCGGCCTAAAATTGTTGGTACCGCCCTGCAACAGATCGCCGCAGACCCCGAAGTTGCCCGCGCTCTGTTTGATATCCTGGAGAGCCAGGCCGTGATCGATAGCCCGTCGGAGATTACCCTGCTGCCGGAAAACCAGCAGTTGCTGGGGCAACTGCTGGCTGGCGAGCCAGTGCAGGAACAGACGAATGGGAAGGGGTAATCAGCCTGGACATAGAACGTAGCATCGGCATCTTGCCGGTGGGCATCCCAGCGATGGGTAGTTCAGAAGAGTAGGTTTTTTGGATGAATCGCATCATGACGCACTATGTCCCCTCTCCCCCCTGCCCCCCTCTCCTCTCACGGGTAGGTTTTTCCGTAGGGACGCGCTTCTGCGCGTCTGCAGGGCGTCCTGATGCGGGAAACGTCCCCACGGACAGGCAGAAGCCTGTCCCTACGGATGGCGTTACGATGCGATCCGGCTACGGCTACCGGCGGGGCGCAGCCCCGCCGAGATTCTATTGTTGTCGGTTTGTTTTGGCGGCAAAGCCGCCAAAACAAACCGACAACAATTTTTTTGCGCGGGCCTCCGGCCCCATACGCATCACCTGTAGGGCGGTAGCCCTAAAAACTCACGTTGTCGTGCGAGATGTTGCCAGCTTTGCTGGCAACATCTCGCACGACAACGATATTCTTTGGGGGCCGGAGGCCCCCAAACCCCCGCCGGGAGGCGTAACGTGATGCGTATGGGCCTCCGGCCCCCGCACCCTTACGTGTAAGTAATGTATAGCCGCAGGTGAGGGGGTAGGGGGGTGGGGTATCCAGCATGGCACCGGCATCATCAGAAAAAAATTACCCCTGTAAGGCGATGGGTAAGGGCGTTCAATATACGTCACATCCACTTCCTTTAACTTCCTTGCCGAACGGCACACTCCCTGTTATACTGCGTACTATCAGCCCGGTCGCCGAAAATGCATACTGAATCACTACTGTGCAGCCATCTTAACGCCTCCTATATGCTGTTCTCTGGCGTGATCGATCAAAACAGGCATGATCACAAACCGCTTGCAGAAAGAGTCAGGTTATGACTATTAAGCCACAGGAAGTTGAAAAAGTTTCATTGATGACGCTCTCGAATTCGCCTTATTTTAACCGTGAACTAAGCTGGATCGAGTTCAACCGGCGTGTGCTGGCCGAAGCGCTGGATCAGCGTAATCCCCTGCTCGAGCGCGTCAAATTTGTGGCGATTTTTGGATCAAACCTGGACGAATTTTTTATGATACGGGTAAGCGGTATCAAACAGCAGGTTGCCGCTGGTGTGCAGAAGCGTTCGCCTGATGGGCTGACGCCCACGGAGCAACTGGCTGCCATTCGCACCAGGTTGCTGCCTATTGCTGAACAAGAACGTCGTGTGTTACTGGAGGATCTGCTACCGTCCCTGGCAAATCAGGGCATTCATATACTCAATTACAACGAACTGAATAGTGCGCAGCGCAATTATCTTAGCCGATATTTTGAGCGCGAGATCTTTCCTGTGCTTACGCCCCTGGCCTTTGATCCCAGCCGTCCCTTCCCGCATATCTCAAATTTAAGCTTAAATCTGGCCGTGGTTGTGCGCGACGAAGAAGAAAATGAACTGTTTGCCCGGGTCAAGGTGCCCGAAGTGCTGTCCCGCCTGGTGCCAATCCCCACTGAACTGGGGGATCTGCCCGATGAAGTACCAGCCGGGCGACGTTACTACTTTATCTGGCTGGAACAGGTGATTACGGCGCATATGAGCGCACTCTTTCCGGGCATGGAAGTTGTCGAGTCACATCCCTTCCGGGTAACCCGTAACGCCGATATGGAAATTGCCGAAGACGAGGCCGATGACCTGCTACGCACAATCGAGCAGAGTTTGCGTCAGCGCCGCTTTGGCGAAGTAGTGCGTATTACCATCGACGACGCCATGCCTGAACAGATCTGTCAACTGTTGAAGACGAACCTCAATATTGACGATCAGGAAGTGTATACCGTACGTGGTCCTCTAGGGCTTTCTCATCTGATGTCCCTGGTCGGCTTAGATCGTCCTGATTTAAAATATACGCCGCATGTTCCTGAAGTGCCACCTTTGCTGAATGGGCAGGTGGATATCTTTGCGGCGATCCGTCAGCACGATATTTTGCTGCATCATCCGTTTGATTCGTTTGCTCCGACGGTACAGTTTATTCAGACTGCCGCGAATGATCCCGATGTGCTGGCGATTAAGCAAACGCTGTATCGCGCCGGTAGTAACTCGCCGATTGTGCAGGCCTTAATGTATGCGCGCGAACAGGGCAAGCAGGTAACAGTTGTTGTAGAACTCAAGGCACGTTTCGATGAAGAGAACAATATTAGCTGGGCCCGTGCGATGGAACGTACCGGGGTGCATGTGGTTTATGGTTTGATCGGGCTAAAAACGCATGCCAAGCTGGCGCTGGTGGTACGCAAAGAAAATGATCGCATTCGCTGTTATGTGCATATGGGCACCGGTAATTATAATGCCAGCACTGCGCGCCTGTATACCGACCTGGGGTTGTTTACCTGTCAGCCAGATATCGGCGAAGATGTCACGGAATTGTTTAATGCATTGACGGGCTATAGTCGCCAGCGTACCTATCGGAAGTTGCTGGTTGCTCCGGTTAATCTGCGTGAACGATTAACCGAGTTGATCCAGCGTGAGATAGACCATCATCAGCAGTCTGCAAACGGGCGCTTGATATTCAAGATGAATTCTCTGGTCGATCCGCAGATGATTAATACACTGTATCGTGCTGCGCAAGCTGGTGTGCAAATAGACCTGATTATACGTGGTATGTGTCGCCTGAAACCCGGTGTGCCCGACTTGAGTGAGCATATCCGTGTGCGCAGCATTATCGGCCCTTTCCTGGAACATAGTCGCATCTACTACTTTTATAACAACGGCGCCGAGGAACTCTACATGGGTAGCGCTGATCTCATGGAGCGTAACCTGAACCGGCGTGTCGAAGAGGTTTTTCCGCTGGAAGACCCGAATTTGCTGCGCCATATGCGCTACCGCGTGCTTGAAACCTATCTGCAAGACAATGTGCATGCCTGGACGCTTCAACCAGATGGGAGTTATGTGCGGGTTATGCCTGAACCGGATAGCGAGATTATCGATAGTCAAGATCCGGATCGTATGCGCTTTGAGCCAACCTCGGAATAAATGATGCGCCTCTTTGTTGCCCTGGCCCTTCCCGTTGATGTGATTACGGAATTGGCAGCCGCTCAACAGCATCTGCAACGGGGCGTCAACCACCCGGTCAGGTGGGTTGCACCAGAGGCAATCCATTTGACGTTGCAGTTTCTGGGCGACGTAGCTGAAGAGAGAGTACCAGCAATCCTGACTGCGCTGAAAGAATCTGCACCTGCCAGGAGTGTGCATCTGCAACTCGCTTGCGCTGGTGCATTTCCACATCTGCGCCGCCCGCAAACGATCTGGATGGGGATAGCTGGTAACGTCGCTGGCCTGGAACAGATGCAGCGTATTGTCACAACTGCGCTACAACCACTGGGCTTTCCACCGGAAGATCGCCCGTTCCGTGCGCACCTGACCCTGGGTCGCGTGCGCCGCGAAGCTACCCCCGATCAGCGCATGGCGCTTGGCAGTTCGATTGGCAACCTGCCAGTTCCCCGACCAGTTGCCTGGCACAGTGGCAGGCCAATTCTCTATCAGAGTATTTTATCGCCACACGGCGCAACCTATCAGGCGCTGGGGCCGGAATAGATCTTCCCGGTGGGGGGAAACTATATACCACAAAGACACGGCGAAACGAATCGGGGCGTGTTCTTTTACCACGAAGCACACGAAGGGCACGAAGAAAACGGATCGCTACATGTTCATTCGCCCTTCGTGTGCTTCGTGGCCTTCGTGGTTTGACAGACGCGCCCGGCATCCTCGAATCACGTCAATGTCGGCACGTCTGCCGGGCGTGCGCATGCCGCGCAGTGTGGCATGCTGACCTCGTTGATGGCGACGTAGCCCTATGGCCCTGGCCTTCCTTATGTGCCCTGCCGAGTGCCTGCAAAATATGGTAGACTGAAGAGTATCAACCCTATCTCAGGGGTAGGTTTTTGTCGCTCCAAACGATACAGGAAACGTGAACCATGTCTTAGTTCGCCATGCGCCAGGGCGCACACCGCCGGGATGAAAATCGGCCCGTAGGGGCGACCGGCCGGTCGCCCCTACCCATCGTTCGGATGCCGACGGTCAATCAATCATCCATCGGCTATTTTCACATCAGGGTAAGACATATGCACTTTTTACGACACGCGTTTATCGGTCTGATTCTGCTGATTCTGTTCACATGGGCCACGCCTACTTTTGCGCAGAACAGTGACTGGCAAGAGATTCCAACCGACCATTTTGTGGTTCTATACACGTCTGGCAATGAAAGTGTTGCCAGCGAGTATGCCGGATTTGTCGACACTATCTACGATGAACTGGCGGCTATCTTCAGTCATCGTACCGCAACGCCACTAACGGTGCGTCTCTATCCAACGCTGGAAAGCTACCAGGAAGTCAATCCACTGGCGCGTAATATGCCCGGTGTTGTGGCGCATGCCGACTTTCGCCGCCGCGAACTGGTAGTGGTGTTAACGCAGACAGAGAGCCAGACACCCGACGGCGTGCAGAATAATGTCCGACATGAACTGACCCATATCATCGCAGCCGATCTGAGTGGCAATCGGCTCAACACTGGCTTTCAGGAAGGCCTGGCTCAGTATCTTGAACATCCCACCGACGAACTGGAACGTAAGATTCAACTCCTGGCAATTGTGCGTGACCAGGGCTTGCTATTGCCCTGGAGCGAGTTTGAAGATCGGAATTCGATCTATAGCAACCCTGAAATCAGTTATCCTCAGACTCTCTCGGTGATGGCGTTTCTGGTGGATCAGTATGGCTTTGGCAAGGTGCGTGAGTTTCTGACGATTAATGCCCGTAGTAGCGGGTATCGTTCGGCACTGGAACGTACATATGGACTATCGGCAACTGATCTGGAAGCGGCCTGGCGCGATTGGCTGCCCACCTATATTAATGGGGGCTATCTGCAGAATGCGTTGACTGGCTATGATCTATCGTATCCGCAGCAGTTGTTGCAGCAAGGGCGTTATGCCGAAGCTCAGGCCGAGTTAGATAATGTGATCGGTTTGCTTGAAGCGAATCGAACGGGCGACCTTGATCCACAACAACAGGCCGCCCTGGATGAAGCTCAGGTTATGCAAGCGGCTATTCAGAAAGGTCTAGAAGCAACATCCCTGGCCACTGAGGCACGTACGGCTCTGGAAGCTGGCGAGTATCATTCAGCCGCGCAGATGGTCGAACAGGCCCGTGCAGCGTATGCCGAAGTGGGCGACACACATCAGGATGAGGTACTGGCTGCCTATGCTGAACATGCGGCACGGGGCATACGCGCCCAGGAGCAACTGGTCGAGGCAAGCGGTTTGAGTCGGCTCCTCCGTTTTCCTGCCGCACGCGCACAGGCGGCGGCAGCCGCGGTGGATTTTGCTGCGGTCGGTGATGCCGATGGCGTTCAAGATGCCCTGGCTTTGCGGCAGTCGCTGGATCGCTATCAGCGTATCGGTGGTATGCTGCTGCTGGTAGCTGGCACGCTTGGATTGGGTTTGAGTTTTCTGGGGCGCTTCTATGGGCGCGAAGCCGAGGTGTGGTAGAACATTTAGCGTGAATAACTGGTGGGGCACGTAGGCGCGGCTGCACGCCGCGCATGGGGGATCTCACGGGTCGGTTTTTGGGGCGGATCGCATCAGGGCGACCCATGGTGGGGCGCGGGGGCCGGAGGCCCCCGCAAAAAATTGTTGTCGGTTTGGTGTGGCGGCAAAGCCGCCACACCAAACCGACAACAATAGAATCTCGGCGGAGCGCAGCCCCGCCGGTAGCCGTAGCGGGCGGATTCCCGCCCGCTCTACATTACCCAGTGGTATCGTGAAAGGGGCGACCATTTGGTCGCCCCTTTGCCTTCGCCTGATTAACCGACATCTATCCCTCTGGATAGCCCTCGTGTCCAGGCACCGGGAAGCTCTGACAGAGTTCACGCACCTCTGCGGCAATGCGTTGCTGCTGCGCTTCGTCACGGTGATTACGCACTACCTGAACGATCCAGTCAGCGATGCGCTGCATTTCGGTGACACCCATGCCGCGTGTGGTAACGGCAGGCGTGCCGATACGAATACCGCTTGTTTTGGTAGGTGGTTGGGGGTCGTTGGGAATAGCATTCTTGTTAACTGTCAACCCGGCGCGATCCAGGGCCTTCTGGGCCTGAGCGCCGGTAATGCCCAGCGGTTGCAGGTTCACCAACATCAGATGATTATCCGTCCCATTACTCATCAACTGGAGATCGTGCGCCATCAGCGCCTCGGCCAGAGCGCGTGCATTGGCGCGAATACGATGGGCATATGTTTTAAACTCGGGCTGGAGTGCCTCGCCAAAAGCGACAGCCTTGGCGGCGATGACATGCATAAGCGGGCCGCCCTGCGTACCGGGGAAAACGCTACTGTTGATTGCCTTTGCATACTCGCCGTCAGACATAATCAAGCCACCCCGTGGCCCACGTAGCGTCTTATGCGTTGTTGTTGTAACGATATGGGCATGACCGACTGGTGAAGGATGCTCGCCCGCGGCGACCAGGCCAGCAATATGGGCAATATCGGCCATCAGCAGCGCCCCGACTTCATCGGCAATCGCCCGCAGACGATCAAAGTGGATTGTGCGTGGATAGGCACTCGCCCCGGAGGTAATCAATTTGGGACGCACCTCGCGGGCAATCCGGGCCACTTCATCATAATCAATCTGGCCGGTTTCCGGATCAACACCATAGAAATGAACGTTATACCACTTACCACTAAAGTTTACCGGGCTACCGTGGGTCAGATGCCCACCCTGATCCAGCCGCATGCCCAGGAAGGTATCGCCTGGCTGGAGCAGAGCCGTGAACACCGCAATATTCGCCTGGGCGCCACTATGGGGTTGCACATTAGCCGCATCGGCACCAAACAGCTTTAAGGCGCGATCAATCGCCAGTTGTTCAACCACATCCACAAATTCACAGCCGCCATAGTAGCGCTTACCGGGCAGGCCCTCGGCATACTTATTAGTCAAGATCGATCCCTGCGCCTCCAGCACGGCCCGGCTGGTATAGTTTTCGCTGGCAATCAGTTCCAGGCCATCGCGTTGCCGTTGGGCCTCGGCAAGCACAGCCTGGGCAATCTCGGGATCGGTTCGCAGAAGAGCTTCAAACATAGACTATTACCCCATCATACTAAATTGTGTAACTTTTGGATTGGATTGTATAAACACCAGATGTATAACCAATGACGAGAGCGCCGGTCGCGTATGTGTGCTGTCTTAGCCATGGTTTCAGACTGACCACTTTTACTGTACCTATCACCGACAGATTGGTCGCGTGAGTCACCCCACCCCCTAGCCCCCGCCCCTGCAAGGGGCGGGGGAACCGGACGGGGCATCCTGGCGGCACACGCACAGCGTGTGCCGCCAGGATGCCCCATCTTCCCCTCTCCCTGAGGGAGAGGGGGCAGGGGGAGAGGGCGTATCGTCCAACCAAACAGTACAGTACACGTGAACCATGTCTTAGCCACGATACACCACATTATGCAGTGGCATACCGGCGCGATAGCGCTGCAAATTCTCGAGAAAGCGTTCCGCTGCACGCCGGTGCATATGTGGCGAACGCCAGGTACAGTGGGGGGTTACAAAGACATTGGGTAATGACCAGAGCGGATTATCGGCTGGTAACGGTTCGATCTCAAACGCATCCAGGGCTGCACCAGCGATCCAGCCTTCGCGCAGAGCCTGGATCAAGGCGGCCTCTTCGATAATTGCTCCACGTGCAATATTAATCAGGTAGGCATCCGGGCGCATACTACGCAGAGCCGCTGTATCCAGCATGCCGTGTGTTTCTGCGCTGAGTGGCGCAGCAATCACCACAAACTGTGCCTCGGGCAGAAGTTCACGCCATGCATCTGGCCCCACCACACGTTCTACATTGGGGACGGGTTGGGCAGTACGGCGACTGCCCCACACACGCATGCCAAAAGCCGCCGCCCGGCGGGCGACTTCCTGGCCAATGCCACCCAGACCAATGATCAACAGGGTTGCATCATACAGTTCATGTATATCCAGACTTTCCAACCAGTACTGTTGAGCTTGAGCAGCACGCAACTCGCTGAAGTGCTTGACGTGCTGCAGCATAAAACCGATCACAAACTCGGCAATCGGAATACCATGCATCCCGGCACTATTCGTCAATATGATATCCGACCGTGCCCGCAGCGGCGGCGTCAACAGATGGTCAATCCCGGCGCTGGGCGTATGCAGCCAGCGCACCAGCGACGCAGCTTCCAGCACCGGGTCGATGCGCACATCCGGCGCCCCCCAGAGCATAAATACCTCGGCGTCAGATGCATCGCCATCCAGGCTACCATCTTTCGTAGCATGCACCACTGTTATGTCGGACGGCAGAAATGGCTCAACCTCTGCTGCAAACTGGGTTGCCAGGATGATTTTCATAGTTAGATCCCTAATCCACCGACTCGCCCGGCTGCAGCGCAATCACCTCGGTGGTGACATGAAACTCCTGACAGGCATCACGCAGCGCCTCGGGCGTACCGGTCAGTACCGGGAATGTACCCCAGTGGCAGCCAATTGCATATGGTGAACGCAAAAGCTTGAGGGCATATGCTGCCTGACGCGGATCCATTGTAAAATAATCGCCAATCGGCAAAATCGACAGATCCGGCTGATAGAGATCGCCAATGATCAGCATATCATAAGAGACACAGGTATCACCGGCATCATAGATTGTAAAGCCATTGGAGAAGCGTAATACATAGCCAGCCTCGTTGCCCATGGGGATAATTGTGCCATTTTCCACCAGCGTGCTGCTATGCTGTGCCGCCGTCATTGTAGCCTTGATCCCGGCTACCTCGACTGTACCACCCTTGTTAAAGCCCAGTATCTTATCCTCGGCGATACCCTTGCCCTGCAACCAGGCAACCAGGTCAAACTGACAGACCACCACTGCACCGGTTTCACTTGCAATCGCCACCAGATCATTTATATGATCAGAATGCCCATGCGTTACAAAAATCGCATCCAACCCCTGGCGCACACGCTGTTTCCAGAGGTCAGGACATGCCGGATTCGTATCAACCCAGGCATCAATCAGCACATTACGTCCTTCAGGCGTCGTAAGATGAAACGTTGCATGCCCAAGCCAGCTAATCGTTACATTCTTACCAAGTGTTGCCATACATGCACCTGCTACTTTCTACGTAATCATACGTGATCACCATAAAAAAGATATGTGTGTTATGCGGTTGTCGATCTAAGACATGGTTCACGGTTACTGTACCGTTTGGTTGGACGATACGCCCTCTCCCCCCTGCCCCGCCTCGCAGGGGTAGGTTTTTTGGCCGGATCGCATCCCAACGCAATCGGTAGGGGCAACCCCCCGTGGTTGCCCCTGGCGGCTGGCATCAGGACGCCCTGGGGCAGGCACGGGGGCCTGCCCCTACGAAAAAAACCTACCCCTGTGAGCCTGCCCCCTCTCCCTCAGGGAGAGGGGGGGAGATGGGGCGTCCTGGCGGCACACGCGCAGTGTGTGCCGCCAGGACGCCCCATCCGGTTGCCCCGCCCTGTGCAGGGGCGGGGGCCAGGGGGTGGGGTGATTCAAGCGACCAATCTGTCTATGCTATGTACCGTACAATTGGTCGGTCTGAAACCATGTCTAAAACATGGTTTCAACAAGGTAGACCTTCCTTTATTCGGCCAGGCGTCTGGCTAGAATGCCGACTGTGTCAAGACTGATACCATCTGATAACAATGGTACAATACGACCTGGTTTCTGGACGTATTGCTATGTGTAAGAGAAGGAGTACAGCATATGGATAACATGGTAAACCATTCTGGCAAGCTGGCGCAACCCGGTGACGTAGCGCGCTGGTTCACCTTTACCGCGTTCTGGGGTTTTGTCTACTATCTGCTTTCCTTTGCTGGTATCCTGGGTGGGCATCGGTATCAGCCGGTACGTGCCGATGCCGACGCAGCGTTGGTCGGGATGGGCATTCACGTTGGCATTTTTGTTGCCGTCGGGTCGTTGTTCAGTGCGATCAACAGTGTTGCGCGTAAACAGAGTACAACGGCGATAACACAGCAGCGTGTTGCCGCCGGGACATTCGAGAATAGCATCCTGCTCCAGGCTATCAGCGGCGGCGTCGGGGCCATTCTGCCCTTTATGCTGGCGGTAGGCAGTATGCGTGCCGCCGAGCAGATCACGGGCAAGGCAGTTTTTCCCGATGGGCGTGATCTGAACTGGCCGCGTGCATGTGGCATAAGCATGATCCTCAGTGGCCTGACAGCCCTGGGCGTCAGCCGGATTGCCGCATGGATCGTCAGTGATACGCGAGCTGTTTATGCTTCGCAGCGGTCAGTATAGCATAGGTTGAGGGAGACGCAGGCTGCTGGTTGGCAGGTCAGGGCTGCGAGCAGCAGCATGTAGTGTCCGCCCATGCCCGTGCCATGCTGGATCCCCCACCCCCCTACCCCCTCCTCGCAGGGGTAGGTTTTTTGGCCGGATCGCATCGTAACGCCATCCGTAGGGACAGGCTTCTGCCTGTCCATGCAGACGTTTTCCGCATCAGGACGCCCTGCGGACGCGCAGAAGCGCGTCCCTACGGAAAAACCTACCCGTGAGAGCCTACCCCCTCTCCTCAGCGGGGCTATACATTACCCGCAATTCTACTGCATCAGGATGCGGTAGAACCAGCAGTTTCCTGCTCTCCACGGGTACCGGCGGGGCGCAGCCCCGCCGAGATCAATACGGTTCGGTGTGTTTTGGCGGCAAAGCCGCCAAAACACACCGAAAACACTTTTTTTGCGGGGGCCGGAGGCCCCCGCCTCCCCAATGTGTGGGTAATGCATAGCATGTTGGGAGAGGGGGAGAAGCGCATTCCCATATGGTGCAAACGTTCCCCCGATTGTAAATAGTTTACCTGGAACCTTGTCCTACCTCGCACAGTACGCTATAATGAACCTTGCGCGTCTATCAGCATCCATAAACCACCTACGCGCTGCCGCCGTGGAACGATTATGAGCTACCACGATAAACAACAACCACCTGGCTCTCCACTGGCTGAGACGCTGTCTGAAGCGGCGCTGCGGCGCTATCTCGCTGCCGATATTGCTACGGCACTGCTCCAGCCCAACTGCCCGCCGCGTCTGCTGTTTGAGGCGTTTGCCCAACTGGCCAGTGCGCGCTATACCATCAGTACCTATCTGCCACGCCATCTCGTTGCGCACTGCCTGGCAACTGACAACAATGGCCCATGGCTAGAATGGGTTGACGGTTCGCTGCTCTTTGCCGATGTCAGTGGCTCCACCGCGCTGGCCGAACGTCTGACCAACCTGGGGCACGAGGGCAGCGAAATTGTCACTGGTACGCTGAATACCTTCTTTGATACAATGATCCGTATCATTGAGGCTGCGGGTGGCGATCTGTTGACGTTCGGTGGCGATGCACTGCTGGTGCTGTTTCAGGGGCCGGGCCATGCGCATATCGCTACGCGCACGGCGCTGGATCTTTTGCAAATATGTGGCAACGATGCACAGGGGCAGGCGCGCTTTCAGCGTACCGTTCCTGGCGTAGGAACATTCTCGCTCTATATTCATATCGGGGTCGAAAGTGGTCGGGTTGCTCTGGTCAGTGCTGGTCAGGCCGACTCGCTGCGCTATAGCGCGATCGGTAGCGTGGTTAATCGTGTGGCTCGCGCCGAGAGCTATGGCAACCGTAGTGAGTTGGTAGTTGGGCCGCAAACCTGGTCGTCTATTGCGCCCGATGCCTGTGGCATTGCCCTCGAAGCTGGTTATGTGCGTGTAGAGACGCTGGCTGTGGCGCATTTGCCGCCTGCGCCTCTGCCAACGCTTGACCTTATTACTACACCGTCGCTTCAGTCTATTCCCCTCCTGATCCACCAGCTCGACCGTATCAGTCCATATTTGCCCGACAACCTGCTCAATCGCATCCTGGTCGATCCGCAGCGTCCGCGCATCGAGGCCGACCTGCGTCCGGTAACGGTGTTGTTTGCGCAGATACTCGGCCTGGCTAACCTGGTTGAGTATCTCGATCCTGATCATGCCGCCAGGGTCTTCGATGTTTTGCTGTGGCCTATTCAGACGGCAATTAAGAGCTATGGTGGTATCCTGAACAAACTGGATCTGGCCGAAGAGGGCGATAAGTTGCTGGCGATCTTTGGTGCGCCGGTTGCCTTTGAAGATCATGCCGAGCGGGCCGCACGGGCTGCTCTGGCTATGTTTGCCACAGATATTTTGCATCATGCGACTATCCAGGCGCTGCCGCCGAATCTGCTTCCTTCGATCCAGATGCGCATCGGGTTGAATACGGGTAGTGTGTTTGCCGGGAATGTTGGCAACGAAACACGCAAAGAGTATACCGTCATGGGCGATGCGGTGAATGTTGCAGCCCGTGTGATGACCAGAACGCCCTGGAGCGAAATCTGGTGTAGTGCTGCTACTGCGCGACGGATTAGCCAGCGGGTGGTGTGTGATGACCGGGGCCATGTGACGGTCAAGGGCAAAGCCGAGCCAATCCAGGTGCTGCGCCTGATCGGCCAGCGTGCTACGCCTTTCGATCTGCATGCCGTCGATGGCCCGCTGGTTGGTCGTCACCAGGAACTGGCCTGGTTATCTGATCATCTGGTTGCTACGCACGCCGGGCATGGCCGGGTAGTACGCATCTGTGGCGATGCTGGTATCGGCAAGAGCCATCTATCTGCGGCGCTGCTGGAACAGGCGTATGAACTGGATATGCGTGTGATTGGGGTGACGTGTCTTTCGTATGCAACGAATATTCCGTTTGCCCCCTGGGCGGAATGGTTAAAGAGTCTCTGTGCTATTGAGGCGAGTGACCCACCACCAGTGCGCATCGATAAGCTGACCGCGCGACTGGATGGCATAGAAGAGCATGTCACCGACTGGTTGCCACTGCTGGCGGAACTGATCCGCGTCGAGATGCCCGATAATCGCCTGACACGCCCGCTCGAACCACAACAGCGTCAGGCACGGCGGTTTGAGTTGCTGACGGCTTTGTTGCGCGCTACAGCGCTGGAACAGTCTTTACTCTATGCTGGCACTGATCAGCCCAATGCCAGTAACCAGTCGCCTCCCGGTCTGCTGGTGCTGTTTGATGATCTGCACTGGGCCGACCCGGCCTCGCTGGATCTCTGGCAGTATATGGCTGCCCGCATCGACGATATTCCCGTCTTGCTGCTGGGTGTCCATCGTCCCCAACTGACCTGGGATAGCACTCCGCTGGATTTGTATGCTCATACCGTTACACGCGATAGCTCGCGAACATCTGATGCCGATGATGCCGATGATACGGAACAGCATACGACGACCCCCGATCAGGCGTTTGTACTGCAACTGGATGAGTTGCCGCTGCAAGACTGCGAAGCCCTGATCCAGACTCGCCTGGGCGATCATCCTTTATCATCTGATCTGCGTCGCAAGATTGTGGCCCGTGCTGGCGGTAATCCACTTTTCCTCAAAGAACTTTTGCTATCGGTGACAACGGATGAACAGCAACTGGTTCTGGGTGATCCTGATGCGCTGGATCAGGCTATGAGCCATACGCTCGATGATCTGCCTGACAGTTTGCGCGAACTCTTGCTGGCACGGATCGACCGGCTCGACGAGAGCAGCCGTGCGCTGCTGCGGATTGCCTCGGTGATTGGCCAGCGTTTTCCCTTTGGTGTGCTACAGTCGCTGCATCCAAATGATCAGCGTAGCTTGCTGTTGCAACTGAGTAATCTTGATGCCCAGGAGTTTACGCTGCTGGAACGGGAATTTCCTGAACGTGTGCATCTCTTTCGCCATACGCTGTTGCAGGAAGTCGCATATCAGAGTCTGCTGTATGCGCGCCGCCGCGAGCTGCATGGCCAGATTGGCACGTATCTGGAGAAACGCCATGCCGCTGACTTGAAACCGTACTATGGTCTGCTGGCGCACCACTATCGCCTCAGTGATAATCATGAGAAGGCCATTACGTATCTGTTGCTGGCCGGGCACGATGCATGCGACGATTATGCCAACGATGAGGCTATTCAGTATTATCGCTGGGCACTCGAGTTTCTGGGTGATACTCCGATGCATGCTGCCTATTGCGAGGCACACAAGGCGTTAGGCGATGTGCTGTATACCGTCGGCCAGTATGATGAGGCGTTGGATACCTATGCTGCGATCCTGGAAGACGACGGGGGTGAAGCCGCTCTGTCGCCCGCCATTGTAGCCGAGGTACTGCGCTGTCGCGGCAATGCGCTGGAAAAACAGGGGCGTTATGCGGACGCCATGGCTGCATTGCAGCAGGCCGAGGCTACGATCCAGGATGATCCAGAGGCTTTAGCATCGCTGCTGCTTGCGGCAATTTATGGTGATATGGGGTTGGTGCTGATGCGCCAGGGGGCGTATGATCAGGCATTGTATATCTGTGATATGGGGTTACAGCGGCTGGATAGGCACGAGCATTCAGATGAATATGCCGCGATTGAAACTGACCTGCATATTCAACTGGGTACGATCTATGGCATGCGCGGTAACTATAACACGGCGCGGGAACATTTTGCACATGCCCTGGCTGTGCAGGAAGCTCGTACAGATCTATATGGCAGTAGCCGCTCACATAATAATATCGGCTATCTCTGGCAACTGCAGGGCGATTATCTTCAGGCGATTGAACAGTATGCCCTGGCTGAACAAACTGCCCGCCATATCAGCGCCAAGTATATCCTCAGCAGTGCTCAGTTGAATATGGCCTATGCCTATTATTGTCTGGGGCGTTATGATCAGGCCGAAGTGCAATGTCAGGCGGCAATGACCCTGTGCGAAGAGATGCGCGACCAGTCTGGCATTGCGCATGGCTATGATCTGTCTGGTATGATCGCGTATAACCGGGGGGACTATCAGCAAGCGCTGGCTGCATATGATCAGGCGTTAGCGTTGTATCGGGATATGGGTAGTAGCTTTCAGGAAGGCAATACCCTGGATAATATGGCAAATGTGCATAATGCGCTTTTCCAGCCAGGGCGGGCACGCGAATTGTCTTACCAGGCATGTAAGATCGCTGAACGCATTCAGTCGCCGCAGCTCAAAATTGAAGTTCTCAACACGCTGGCCGAAGCCGACCTGTTGTATTTTCATACCACCGGCGACTCCACAGCATTGTCAGACTGTGTTGCGCGTTTAGAGCAGGCCAGTAGCCTGGCGCTGGAGCTAGGGAGTAAACGTGATTATGGTGTAGCGCAACGGCTACTGGGTCAGGCTGCCAGTTACCAGTCTCAATCTGCTGATGCATTTTTTCGCACGGCGATGCTAACATTTGAGGAAATCAAGAATCGTTTTGAACTGGCGCGTACCCAGATCCGCTATGCCGAAACACTGGCTGATACACATACCGACCTGGCTTCAGCGTATCTAAAACAGGCTCAGCAGACGTTTAACGAAATAGGAGCCGGGGGAGAACTGGCTCGTTTTGCCGATCTTCTTGAAAGGAGTGCATAGATGTCACAGGAAGCCGTAGAGCGCGTGCTTGGCCGAGCTCTGACCGATGCCACGTTTCGTCAGCAGTTAATTGACAATGCCTATACTGCCTGTGCCGGGTATGATTTGACGGAAGAAGAACTGGCTGCCCTGGATGCCCTGGATGCCGAGAGCATGCAGACGTTCGCTGGGACGTTGGATGCACGTATCTCTAAAACGGGCGGACGGGGGTTTATCTAAGCGCAAAGCGCAAAGCGCAAAGCGCAAAGCGCAAAGCGCACAATGCATTGTGCATTGTGCAAAGCGCACAGTGCGATGTGTACATGACGAACCAGGGATACATGATGCATTGCATCATGTATCCCTGGTTTTTGTTTCTTAGACATGGTTTCAGGATGACCAATTTTACTTTCCTTTCAACGAGATCCTGGATCATTCACCACCTCAAAATTCACCACCGCCACCATCTCATCGTTATAGAACAACTCGGCGCGATAGGTTCCCACCGAGAGCGGACGCGCTTCGCTGCCCTGGAGCGAGAAGTGGCCGCGAAAGTTGCCCACCCGTTCAAACTCAACGGTATCCAGCGGGTCGTGCGGTTGCAGCATGCCATCGATGGTATAGCGAATGCTCACCTGATCTCCTGGTGTTACATCAACAGCGCGATAGGCCACAAACACCGTATCGTGAACATGAAAAAGGCTTGTTGCCCCTATGGGCATAAATGTTTCGCTGTCGACTGCTGGCGCGGTGGTCACATTTTGCAGTTGTGGGCCACCTTCAACCACGCTAAAAATCACCTGACCATTGGCAACTGGAACGGCATTGAGTGCCAGAGTAGCAGTATAGACCCCCTCGGTTGAAGGGGTAAAGACCACCGCACGCTGGCCTCTGTCCTGGCGCTGTATTTCATAGTTAAGTTCTACGGCCTGGTCTACGCCCTGGCCAGTGTCAACCTGTATGGACACAACCTGACCTGGTCGACCGTCAGCCAGGTCAAACACCAGCAACACGCGTTCGCCCTGGTCAAACACATGCGTTTCACCCACAACCTGATTTTCTTTCAGGCCGTGAGCTGTGGTAAAGCTGGTTATCTGCGGCGGGGGCATAATAAAACGTGGCCATGCCAGATAAACACCTACCCCGATCAACGCCAGCACAAGCAACATGCCCGCCCCGACTAGCAGCCGTTTACCACGACCTGGGGTTATATCTGGTGTTGCCCCGGTTACCTCTTGTGAAAGATCCACACTCACAGCAAACCTCGTTACTTACAGTTGTATACGCACTACCAGCCGTCCCAGACGTAACTCATCGCCGTTGCGAACCACCTGCATGCTATGGGCTGCCAGCTTCTGACCGTTGAGAAAGGTACCGTTGGTGCTATCCAGATCCTCTACATATACCTGACCGTTTTGCACAAACAGGCGCAGATGACGGCGGCCAACCCCCTGTTCCAGCCCGTTATATGCTGTCAGATCGATATCCGGATAGAACTGACTCGTCGCATCGGCACGCCCGACAAAGGCCTGGGTTGCTGCCGGTAAAGGTAGTGTGACAACGCCCCCCTGGAGCACCAGTTGTGCGCCGCCCAGCGTTGTATAAACTGGCGCAGACGGCGCAGGCTGCATTGGTGGTAGCGGCAAAGGAGCGACTCCAACCGGTTGAACCGGTTGGGGTGGAGGATAACTGACCTGGGGTGGCACACTTCTGGACGGCGGCACCACTGTAGCCGCCTGACCAGGCGACGGCGCACCTGGTTTAAGCAGGGGCGCTCCACAATTATCACAAAATGCCTCGCCAGGAATAACCGCCATACCGCACTGCGGACATGTGTCAACTGTGCCCGGACTACCGGCACCAGATGGTACCGGAAAAGGCGCTGGTGTTGATCCACTACTACTCTGGGTGGGCACATTGATCAACTCGACGCCACACTGATCACAGAAGCGTGCCGAGTCAGGATTGGTTGCCCCACATTGATGACAGAAAGGCACGAATTTCTCCTTTCTACCGGATACATTTTAGTATAATTAATAGAACCTATTGGTACACTACTGCTTTCAAGTGTAGACTTTTTTGATGATGCCGGTGGCTGGCTGGATACCCCACCCCCCTACCTCACAGGGGTAGGTTTTTTGGCCCGACCGCATTCCAATGGGATCGGTAGGGGCAACCCCCCGTGGTTGCCCCGGACAACGTTTCCGGCATCAGGACGCCCTGGGGCAGGCACGGGGGCCTGCCCCTGCAAGACCCCCCCTACCTCTCCCCTTCCAGGGGAGAGGTAGGGGGGAGAGGGGCCATGAAGCGTCCTGATGCGCTCGCTCAAAAAAACTACACCTGAAAGGTATACCACTGCCCATGTGACGCATAGTTGCGACTATGAGTTGCAACTATGCGCCATGTATGTCACGTATGCCATGCAGTATGATTTCAAGACTATGTTACAATAAGAACAGATACGTTGCACATATCTTAACACATCCCTCAGTGGAACCATATCAACATGTGTCGTTTGGATAAATCGTCTAGTTCATGAGGAGAAGCACGTATGCCTATGGTAACGATCAACGATGAAGTCATTGAAGCAGAGATTGGTGAAACGCTGCTCGCCGTTGCTCGCCGCAATGTATCACACATCGGTTTTGCATGTGATGGCCGCGGAATGTGTCAGACATGCGAATGTTATGTTCTCGAAGGAAACGAGAATCTGAGTGCTGCTAACAGTGTTGAGCGAAGCTGGCAATCAGAGGCCCAGATCGAGCATGGTATTCGTCTGGCCTGTCAGGCCAGTATCCGTAGTGATGGCCCGATCAAGGTGCTGACGCGCGCCGAGGAACTGCGCCGTCAGACAATGGCGATTTTCTCTCCCCCGGCAGGTACAACGGTGGGTGAAAATCTGGGGCGTTTACTGAATAATATTGTGCGCGTTAATCTGCGTCATATTCAGTATTTTCCCTTTAATGTGATCAGTACAGCACCACAGCTCATCCGTATGCCGCCATATATCTCGGGGATTCAGTCGTATATTGCAGATACGTTACGTATCACTAACCGTGTTGCCACTGGCAGTACTCCGACTGAACATGCAACACCAGTACATGTCGAGATTGCATCCTACGATGAGTAGGAACATGTAGGGACGCGCTTCTGCGCGTCCGCAGGGTGTCTTGATGTGGAACACGTTCTCACGGACAGGCAGAAGCCTGTCCCTACTCACGTGCAGATTTTTTAACGTAGGGACGCGCTCCTGCGCGTCCGC
>RRYU01022846.1_pt1 | contig 48817 bp, 49 predicted proteins | sample 2162651 | NCBI WGS metagenome assembly RRYU01 (sample SAMN10267283, study PRJNA491782) | microbial mat metagenome | isolation source: biomat in the production well | place: Japan: Minami-Kanto gas field, natural gas well KTG3 | collected 2017-06
TTTTTTTGTACTTCTAATTGCTCTGACGGTGTTTTGTGGGGAGGGGAAACCGCTAGTTGACCTTGCAGAAGTATTAATGAATATCGGTAAATGTAATCAATTTATCTTGAATAATAGATAAAATTCATTTAATATTAATTGATTTGCGGAACGATTGAATTGTCGCCGATATCATTGCCGGGTATTATTTACTCACGATTGTATCCTTTTTATTTAACAATTTAATTATGAGGTACCTTTTATGAATACAAATCCCACAATGAGGTCCATCTCTAGTAGAGGTCTCAAAATGAGATTTTTCTTTCTTCTGTTCGTATTATTTACCTATACGGTAACATTTGCACAAAAGACAACTTCCGCGGCTTTTATTAAAGAACACCCTGTCGATAGTTTAGCAACTGTTAGCACTTTTTCTGAGATATTATCTGCTTTTGCTCCACAAAAGTTGGTAACCAACAGTACAGGTTATCTAAAAGAAGAAAATCCAACTATTATTTTACAAGGCACTACAAAATTTCCAACAACAGGATGTTTATTTGAAGTAGAAAACAAAGAAGACATATCATTCTCTATCTTTTGTTTTGGTAAAATTGGTCTAAATGCATCAGTAATTTTCCCATGTGTAAGGATTTACAATGAAGATGGTTCCGAAATTAATGATCTAATTAATATATCTTATGAATTGAAATCTCCCGGAATGGTACATAGCTTCCATCATTTTTCCGAATGGAAAGTAAATTTTCCTCAAAAAGGTAAGTTTTACATATTAATTGCAGCAGATAATTCTGAAACTCTTGGTGGAAATATAAAAGTGTATGGAAGTGTAGTTCCTGTTGGACCAAATATATATATTCATAATGTTAGTGGAGTCGGAAATGTTAATCGTGGCGTATTCGGTAAATTTAAAATAAGTATTCTTAAAAGCAAGGCTTGAAACCAAAAAGTTATAATAATATTAAAGAGGAAAAGTCTAATGAAAGCTTTGGAATCTAGGATTTTTATTGCAATGGTTTATTCCTTATTTCTTATAATGTACCTTGGCTCAAGTTTTGTTTTCTCCCAAGAAAAAGACTACAAACTTGTAGGAACTCTTATTAGAAAGTGCTCCTCTGGCGATGAGAAGGCCTGTAAAAAACTTGAAGATATTGTTTTGCATAATGAACATGATGGTGTGCGTTTTCGAGCGTCAGAGTATGTTACAAACCAAGAAGTATTGATCAAAGTTGCGCTTTATGATGTAAACCGACACGCTCGAGATGTGGCCGTTAAAAAAATCACTGATCAAAACATTCTTAAAACGGTTCTGCTACAAGATAAGGACAGTAAGGTTCGGCAATCAGCTGTGAGTAAACTTGAAGACAGAAAGTTTCTTAACTCACTTGCATTTAAGGACAATGATGTGTCTGTGAGAGAAATAGCAATTAAAAAGATTGCCACCCCTGAAATATTGAAGGATCTATACTATAATGGAAACAGAAATGATCGAACAACAATAATTCAATTAATGGAAGATCAAGCATTTTTAGAAGGAATTGCTAAAGATACCGAACTTTATGAAGTGCCTCGTAGCAAGGCCATCTCCAAATTAACGAATCAAACATTACTAACAGAGTTAGCCACTAAGGACAAGGATAAATATATTCGAAGAATCGCCACATTAGCAATTACTGATCCAAAAACAATCGCTACAATTGCTGTAACAGATATGGATGGTTTTGTTAGACGCGCGGCCATTGGAAAAATAGACGACCAACAAATTTTATACCAAATTGCAGTTAATAACGAAATTTACGAACGTGATGATGCAATCAAAAAATTAACTAGCGAATCCCAACTTTACCAAATAGCACTTAATGATAAAAATAATATGAACCGTTGGGAAGCAATTAAAAAAATTAGTGACCAGAAAATGCTAGTCGAAATTGCACGCAAGGACACTGATTGGACTGCAAAGAGAGATGCATTGGTTAAAATAACTAACAAGATACTATTAAATGATTTTGCCATTGATCGTCCGGACCTGCTTTTTTTACGCAATAAGGATATGTTTCTTGATAATGATGGGAAGAAATGTCATCGAGAAGGAAAAACTGAGTTAACATGGAAAACCGATGGAAATATAACTCTCCATGAAGGTTCTAACATATCAGTGACGGATAAAGGAATTAATTTCAATACTTGGTGCAGTGGAACTTTACACAACTGGAAAGGAACACACCAAAATATCCATCGGATTTTTAATAAAATTATCAGTGACTCTCTCGATCCTTTGCAGTTTTAGTCACGGCATTATCAGTTGTGAAACGAATGTGTACTTTCAATCCGTTCCACACTGTATTTCCTTCCCAAATTTTAGCTCCATTTACTTTGTCAGAGGGAAGAGGGTAGATTATTGTACCTCCTGTATTCATTTGAACAAATCCTTTCCCCTTTTGATAGATATATCCATCATTCACATTGACTAAAAACTGCCAACATAAAAATTACAATTGATTGTGTGAATGGGGATGGAAACATTATTGGATTTGATAATACTATCATTGATATAATTGATAATAAGTTTGAGTTTAAGACAGGTGAAAATGATCTAGGTACTGCCTTTTACAACCCAAATACTAAAAAATTTACTGGAACTTATTCTGTACCTCTAAATTTGGTTTGTGGGGATAAATCATTTGAAATAAAAGGTGATTGGGCAGCTTCTTTGAAAAAATAGCAAATAACAAATTATTTAGGCTTTAAAGCTGATTTTTATCCTATTTAACGTATTTACTGTCCTTTTTCTATAAAATAAAATTACTTATCTTAAAAAAACATATAAACTTTCTAAAACACACGGTAAAAGCAGTAAATACAGTAAATCAAACCTTTCCACAACTAATAGGGTCCCCTCGCAGACCCCCCCATCATGAGCCTGCTTATGCCCGACCACAAAAGAAGGTACTTTGCTGAGGAAACATCCATTTCTGAAATTTATAGAAAAAACCGCCCTAAAAATGATAGGTGAAATTAATTATCGGAATAGGTAATCCCTCGCTAATAGCATCAATAATGATAATTGCTCCAATATCAACTGCTAATCGTTCACCAAAGAAACGAGTGGCTATCATAAATGGAAATTGACCGAATTCTAGATCAGGAGGAAACCAGTTCTCAGTAACAATAGCTATTGAATTAGATACTCTAAAATTCCCGGCTAAAACCACGATCGGTCTATCCATCAATTCCCAATCTCCTTCGGAGTGTCCATAGCCCCATCCAACCAACAAAGACCCATGATTAAAACGGTCCCCATAAGTTCCCGATGCAAAAAGGAATCCGCCACCGCCGCTTGTGCTAAAATCATCATTATCATCTGAAAAATCCGGTATTCTAACGTACATTGCGCCGCCGGCTAAACCGAATTTTTCCTTGTGAAAAACAGTGGCCTTCAGACTTCCAATCAATGGAATGTTTTCCAATTTTAGCGATGGAACCCAAACAAACCCGGCTTGTAAGGATACAATATCATTAAAGCCATAATTAATCGATGGGAAAAACACACAAAAGTCTCGACAGTATTTATTACCGGTTTCAATTGGGAAAGCGGACGGAGCAAACAGATACATGCTTTTATTGGGGTCAGTCCGGTAGAGTTTGCCTTCTTTTACCTTTCCTTCAAATTTCTTTATTTTAAATACGGCACTTTTCGGTACTTCGACCGTTAACCCGGCGGGCGTAGTTATTTTATATTCAATATCTGTTTCTTCGGTAATTGTACCGATTATTTCAGATCCGTCGGTAGTGATTATTGTTATAGTTTGCGGGTCTTGTGAGAATGCTAATGTTGACAAAATAAAAAGTATTGATAGATATTTCATAAATGCCTCCAAAACGATTTGAATTAGTGAAAATTACCATTGAAATAGATAAATTCAGACGAAATATTTATTCAATATGAGATTTGTACTATTTACAATAATACTGGTTTTAAATGTTAGCCTTTCCCAAACTGCCGATGCGGACAGTCTAAGTTCACGTCGCAAATCAATCGGCTATGATAAAATTCAACATGCTGCTTTCAGCTGTTTATGGACAATAAGCAGTCAATATGTTTTAGAAAATAAATCAGGATTTGGCGAGGATAAAGCGCTTGCCTATTCTATAGGTTCTTCTCTTTCGCTCGGCTTGGCAAAAGAATTAAATGATAGTCAAACCAGAAAAATACCATTTGATTGGGGCGACATGCTAGCTAACGGAATTGGTATTGCAATTGCAATTTTAATAATTACACATTAAAAATCAGGGCTGATAATATTTCGCTGTACGGTACGCTCCATAGATTTCCCCGCCATAAACGATGAAAGTAACCCCGCCCGTGATTGCTGTTAATACATCTAAATCGTTTTGGTAGGCATAGTTGGTAATTGCAGCGTACAATAAAAATTGTGATAAACCCATAAATCCATCGAACCACCTGCCGGCGTACATTCTGCCTGCACCGGGAATTACCGCTGAAAGTGATGCTGCCAACAACGGTGATTTTATCAATTCTGCATGTTTCGATAAATGGACTGGATCAATCAATCGTAAATCAGTCGGATTAAATTCTCCGCCATGTTTTAAGTGATGCTCTAACGAACTTGGATTACAACGTATAATACGGTCGGACGCCATAAAGCTACCGCGGAGTATTCCGTAATCCTTAATCGCCTGAGCGCCATAATTACTGCAACTCGGATAAAATTGGCAGTTTAATCCGTTCAAATTATATGAAACCCGCTGAAAAGCAGCGACTGGCAATATCCCGACTTTTTTAATTATTGAAACATTTTTAGACGTCAAAAGTGTATCAGCCGGATATTTTGACTGAGCAAATGATATCGCAATTGCGAAAATTAGATAAATTATTATGGATTTTAAATGGTTTCTCTTCAATGGAAACTTGTTTTAAATTGATTGAGGAATATTACAAAACATTACTCTTATTCACAGTAAAAAGATAATATAAACAGGAGAATTTAAAATGAGCGGATGGATTGAAACCTTCACAAATTTATTGCAGAATCCTTTTTTCTTAATTTTAGCTGTAATAATTGCCATATTAATTGTGTGGGGTGTAATAAAGAGATTGTTCAAGTTGGCAATGATTATTTTGACCGCCTTTGTGATTTATGTTGTTTTTTTATTGTGGACTGGTCGAGACATTCCCAAGTCTTTTGATGAAGTAAAAGACAGTGTAAAAGAAACCATCTCAAGCAGTAAAGAAAACGTAGAAGAAAACAAAGAAGATATAGAAGAAACGGTTAAGGAAAAGGCCGAAAAGACGCTTATGGATAAGATAGAAGATTTTTTTAGCGGCGATTAATTTCTAGAAATCTGAAAATCCCTCTACTGCAAATCCAAAAAATGCCGCTGCGATCATAAAGATCATCATAAAAATAATTACCACTATATAAGATATTCCTGTTATCATAAAATACTGCCTGAGATTATTCAAGCCGATTTTTAAACCTTCCGAATTTTCTTCATAAATACTATGTTTAAAATGGGACGCTGCTGAATTAAGCCGTGTGCCAAGATAGACCATAAAAACGCTTATCAGTATCGTGAAACTGACCAGTGCTAAATTGGAGCTGTCGGCAAAAATACCTAGTAATGTAACTATTCCCATTACGATTAGGAACATCCCGATTATTTTATTCCATTTTGATAATTTATCTAAAATGAAGAATCCTTCTGAATCTAAATCATATATTATTTTATCTTTTTCGCTCATGACACGTCCTTTTTATAATAATTCGATAATTTTATTGATAAATTTACAAGATGTGACCACAACACACAAGTCAGTGATTATTTATTAATGATTACCTTACCTGACTTTTATTATAAATTTGCAATCTTATTTCATAAAGGAAAGACAAATAATGTTTCAAAAAGATCTATTACAAAATAAAACAATTATCGTTACAGGTGGTGGAACGGGCTTGGGAAAATCAATGGCAATGCGATTTGGAGAATTAGGAGCAAATTTAGTAATCACCAGTAGAAAACAAGATGTGTTGGACGAGGCTGCCATTGAATTAAGGGAAACCGGCGCTCAGGTTTTAGCCCTTGCTTGCGACGTACGGAAACCGAATGAAGTTCATGAAGTCGTTGACAAAACGATTCAACACTTCAATAAAATCGACATTTTGATTAATAATGCTGCCGGAAATTTTATTAGTCCAACCGAATTATTAACGCCCGGTGGTTTTAAAGTAGTTGTTGATATTGTGTTAAACGGAACTTTTAATTTTACGCAAGCTGTAGGTAAAGAAATGATAAAAGCGAAAAAGGGGACGGTTTTAAATATCGTGACAACCTATGCTTGGACCGGCTCAGGGTACGTAGTGCCATCGGCTGCGGCTAAAGCCGGAGTCTTGGCAATGACAAAATCTCTTGCGGTGGAATGGGCAAAATACGGTATCAGACATGTTGCAATCGCTCCCGGACCTTTCCCGACAAAAGGAGCGTGGAAAAGATTGGCACCTCCTGGTTTCGGTGTTGAAAAAAAGATGAAAGAGAGGATTCCTCTTAAACGCTTTGGTGAGCACATCGAGCTTGCTAATTTAGCATCGTATTTAATAAGCGACGAAGCCGGATATATTAATGGGGACGTTATTACGATCGATGGTGGTGAATGGCTGAAAGGCGCCGGAGAATTTAATGAGTTGGACAAAATACCAAAATTGGCGTGGAAAGTTATCAGCAAAAAGGTGAGGAGTAAAAAGTAACTAGTTTATTGTATGGCGAATTATAATAATATCGTTTTAAGCAATTATGACAAAAATTTCCGCTAAAAAGATTAATTACAATACACCCCCCACTAAATTTTCCAAGAGATTCTATATTGGAATTGTACTAATTATTTCAAGCTTGGTAATCGGTAAAATAACCCAAGCGGTGTTTTTTTTCTATTACACTAATATATTTTTAAGAAAATTATCCGTAGCTGTATATTTTTTATCATGGCCTCCATTTTTATTGGGAATAGCTTGGGCCGGCAGAGAATATGTGGATAAATATAATCGCTTTTTTACCTTTAAATATTATAAAAATAAAATTAAATCGCGTAAAAAAAATCAAGCTATACAATGAATAACACCATTTTCATTATAAATACGGTTAGTCCGATTTTCTTGATTGTAGTTTTAGGATGGGTTTTAAGAAAAATTAGTGTAATAAATGAAGAGTTTATTAAGCAATCTATTAAATTCGTATTTCATGTCCCCCTACCAATACTTGTATTTTTAAAATTGGCAATGGCAGATTTCGAGGCTTTATTTGATATCAAAATCATTATCATAGTTTACGGCTGTATGTTATTTGTTTTCTTAATAGGTTGGTTACTTTCAAAGGTTTTATTAAAAAGAGGTGAGGGAAGGGGTGTATTTATACAGGGTGGTTTTTGGCCTAACAATGTAGTCGTTGGACTGGCCCTGGTAATGAATATTTTTGGTGAAGAAACAGTCTCAAAAATGGTTATGATATTGATATTTTTAATTCCCTTAGATTATATGTTATCAGTAATTGCATTGACAATTTCTGATCAGAAGGAAAAAAGAAGCAAAGCAATACTTGAAATGATTAAATCAATTGCCTTGAACCCAGTTATAATTGCCGCAATTCTCGCAATTGTTTTTTCATTAATCCGAATTCCACTGCCAAAAGCATTACTTAACACAGGTAACTATTTAGCAGCTATTACTCTACCATTGGCATTAATAGGACTTGGAGGGACATTAAAGATTAAGCTGTTAAAAAACACTTCATTTATCACCTTTGGGGCTTTAATAATTAAATTGTTAATTTCGCCGTTAATAGCAACTATAGCCGGTTATCTTTTAGGCTATACCGGTAACGACTTGGGAATCATATTTATAATATTTGCCTGCCCAACCGCTATCATCAGTTTTGTTTTGGCCGATGCAATGACACCACATGGAGAAATTGCCGGGAATATTGTTTTAACCACTACACTTGCATCTTCTATTACGATATCAATTGGATTGATGATTTTAACATATTTAAATCTGATATAATTATAATTGAAAAAAACCCACAAAGTTTATTTAACCTATGTGGGTTTTAATTTTATACTATAAAGTGGATATTATTTTCCGAACCAATAGGTTAGCTTAACAGCAAAGGCATTGTCAGCATCTGCTTGGAATAAATCCTTAGTGTCTCTTCCAAAATTAAAATTACCGGGATTCTGATCATCAGACCCATTGCGTGTCCAAACTAAAAACAAAGTTGAGCCGGGACGGAATTCCCACCGCAGTACTGCGCTGCCCACTATCGCTTTATAATTGAAATCAGGATTACCAATGTAGAGAGAATTTCCATCTAGGCCATTGGGAAATAATTCATAATTACCTTCTTCGTCTTCAACGACTTCCATTCCATTCTCAACACCGTATTCTACAAAATCATAACTTTCAGCCTTTACGAATTCCTTGAATCTAGAATAAGAACCAACTGTCAGATAGGGTTGAACATAAGCCTGGAATGATAGTTTTGGCGTAAAAGTATAATTCAAGCGCAGTTCCGCCGAAACAGTTTTTCTGTCCATCTGTGCAACAATATGTCGGCGACCATACATGTCAGTTGCAGTATCATCATCAAATGAATCAACATATTGATCTATTTGAACTTGGTTATTAAATCCGGGTTCAAATTCAACACGCAATCTGGTACCGATATTTAATTCTATCTCAGGTGATAAATGCAATGAATAAGTTCCCTTTTCAGATTGCTCAAAATTACCGCCAAGTTCTAATATGATTGGTTTTCTTGAATCGGTTCTAGCCCAAACTCTTGACCACATTCCAGCCGGTGATATGACCATAGGACCACCGCGTAATGCTTGATCACTCAAGGTGCGCGGACCGACTCCAATTATCGGATTGATCGTCCAGAAATTTTTAAATCGCGCGAATCCAAATAGAAAGACCATTTCGCTGAGCTTATCACCGGCAAAATTATGGTTGGTCATATAGGCGGTATTAAGCATTGCAAGCTGAAAGATTTTTCCTGGTTCAAGCCATTTATATCCAAATAAAATATGCTTATTAATATTATCAGCTCTGAAATTCAATCCCATATCATTATTTTCAAAGCCGGGAGAAACAATCTGTAAAGACGAATTAAAACTCCATTTCCCGGTTTCCTTATTGATTGTTGCTTTACCTACAAATCCTTCCAGATTAGTTCGCTCAGGATCTAATTCAACATGGTCAGCATCGGGGCGTTGATAATAACGGGCTGAACTTTGTTGAAGATCAGAAATATAATCCTTGGAGCCATTCACATTCGAATAACCCGCGAACCCACCAATTACCCAGTCCTTATCATGATTAAGAAATGTCCAGCCGTCTATACCGATTACAGTGCTGTTGTCTGATAATATATTCCTTAGAGATTTATCTTCAAACTGACGGTCAACATAAGTGGTCACAAATCCGAGACCTTGCCGTCCTTGATTAAATTCTTTTAACGTTCTAAATAAATTATAAGAAGTAAACGGTTCCACTTCAATTTCGGAATTCTCATCATCAATTTTTACGATTGCATATTCTCTGCGTGTAATTGCCGAAACACCGCCAATTGCCCAGGTATCGGTGATTTTACCGCTTATTTTTGTAGCTCCAAGAATAGATGTTGCCGATGGTACCTTAATCCATTCACCATCTGCATCACCTTGCGGATATCTGCCGATTCTTCGACTGTAAAAAAACGTTGGTTCCATTGTTCCGAAGTTCATCCGATTTGTTGGGCCACCAACACCAAATCTGAAAATGCCTGCCCCCTCAATGAAAAAGGGTCTTTTTTCCTGATAGAATGTTTCGAAGGCTGATAAGTTTAATTCTGATGGATCAACTTCAACTTGACCGAAATCAGGATTAATGGTTGCATCGATTGTCAAATTATTGCCGATCCCAACTTTTAAGTCAGTACCAATATTAACCTGCGAATCTTTACCATTATAGAAAGGATTGTCCTCTTCAGTTTTTAGTATGCTATGATTACCTGTTGCGTATGGTGTTAATTCAAGTCGCTTAGGAGGTTGGATATTATGTATTCCTCTTAATGTAGCAAAGTGCGACACCATTCCGGATTCATCGCGTGCGATGTATGTAAAGAAATCCATTTCTTCCTTGCGATGTATTCTGCGGCCTAACCCGATACCCATGATATTTTCGTCGGCTTTATTAAACCTTAATTGAGAAAAAGGAACTCTAACTTCCATGCTCCAGCCGTTTTCATTGATTCTACCCTGACCATCCCAAATACCATCCCAGGAATCATCAAAATTATTGTCGTTAGAAATCGTTCCATCGGCAATTGACCCAACCGGATTGATTCCAAACCAAAATCCTGAGCGTCGATCAAGATATGAATCAATAACAATATATACAATATCGGAAGACTCACCCCTCGGATCACGACGGCTCATTCGAGCAACTATTGAATCAGGATTACTATCATACATCATTGCGCCAATATATAGTGCATTGTCATCATACCCTATCCAATATTCAGTGTCTTCACTTGCAGGAACGCCATTATTAGGTTCATACTGTATAAAATTCCCATTTACTTTGGTTGAATACAGATCTTCATCTAATATACCGTCAATATTTAGCGGGACTTCTAATTTGATAGCTGTGACTTCTCTTTTTCGATACTCTTCAGGATTAAAGACCTCAGTTTGAGCTTGCAAGAATATTGTAATTGAAATTAAAAATAATAGTTTACGCATTTGATTCCTCAATAAAATTTTAGTAAATAAATCTTTGACAAAAATAGCAGGAAATGGTTGTCCTGCTATTTTTTTATAAAATTATTTATTTGAGAGGTTAAAATATCTTTGACAACAGGGCATGTAAGTGACGATATAGAATACTATAAATAATTAATAAAAATGGTATTGTTATCCCCACAAATAGAAATGGACTGTTACGTATTTCTTCGGCAAATGGATTATCTTTTTGTTTGTTTATATACCAATTCTTAAATACTAAAAAGCTAAGATTTGCAAGATACATAGACAATCCTAAAATAATTAATAATGTCAAAAATTCGACGAAACCTAAAGAGTTCAACCATTGACTAAATTTCATAATTTCTCCTTGTTATAAATATGCAGCGCCAAAAACACCGGCTGAATCACCGAGTTCATTCTTTAAAATTGGAGTATCAACTTCATCGCTGAACACGTTGCTATAAACCGATTTAACTCCTTCGCTATACAGAAATGGAATATTTGATACTCCTCCGCCCAACACAATTGCATCAGGATCTAAGATGTCAATTACATTCGCTAAAGCAATGCCAAAATTACTTATCAATTCCGTTTTCCACTGTAAATAATGTTTTCGCATTCCAGGTTCTAAGTGTTCCGCTGAAGCGATGATATCCTGTAGTGGTTTGGTCTCGCCAGTTAATATAGTCCAACGCTTTTCCAGAGACGGACCGCTGATGTAGGTTTCCACACAGCCTTTCCTACCGCAATAGCACAGATTGCCATTCGGATACAAAGTATGATGACCCCATTCCCCTGCAATCGACATCCTACCATGATGAACCTTGCCATTAATTACAATCCCACCCCCGACCCCCGTTCCTAAAATCACACCAAACACAACATTATAGTTTTGTGCAGCACCCGATTTTGCTTCAGCGATTGCAAAACAATTTGCATCATTGTCCATTTTTATTGGGCAATTAATTCCCGATTCGATATCCTCTTTTAATGGCTTTCCTATCAAGCAAATTGTGTTACTATTCTTTATTCTGCCTGTTTTGAGCGAAATTGAACCCGGAGTACAAATCCCAACAGTGGTATTGATTTTTGATATATCTTGTAACTCTTTAATCAGTTTAGATATATTATTAATTATATATTCATAGCCGTTATTACGATTAGTAGGAATACGCTTTCTTTCTAAAACATTTCCTGTTTCATTCAGAAGTATTCCTTCGATTTTAGTGCCGCCTAAGTCGATTCCAATACGGTTCAAATTATACCCTCAAGGCAATGTTTGAATTCTGATAAAATCATTGCGGTTGCTCCCCACACTTTATATTTACCAAATTTAAAATAGGGGACATCGACAGGGATGTTTCTGATGGTTCGTAACTCCATTTGTGAATTACTTTTACTTAGCAAGTCGGATAATGATGCAAAAAAGACATTGCTAACTTCTTCCGGTTGCAGTGAGATATTGGGTCTTTGCCGGACATAACCCACAAAAGGATGGATCATATAACCAGTCACTTTCACAAATAAAGGAGTTAGTTCACAAATAATATTTATTTTATCAATGGGTATCCCAATTTCTTCTTCGGTTTCGCGTAGAGCTGTTTCATGCAAGTGTTCCCCATCTTCCCACGAACCACCGGGCAAAGATATCTGACCCTTATGGTGCTGAACGTCATTGGTACGTTCGGTAAGAATAAAATGGATATCATCATTTTCAGGATATAATAAAAGCAAAACTGCAGAAGGTATAGCATGTTCGACTATGTTTGGAAAAGATAAATCAATGCGCGGCTTGGCTAACATCGCATTTTGTGCGGGTTTGCCAGGTAAATCTTGATTGCAATTATTTTTTAATTTTTCTATTAGTGTATTAATGTCCATCAAATTTGTAATATCTTAACAGTTAAAATTATCATTAATTATACTAAAATACGAATAACTCTCTGTTTATGAAGATAAAACACGTTGTGTGGGACTGGAACGGTACACTTTTGAACGACAATTGGTTGTCACTTAAAGCAATAAATATCTTACTGCTCAAATACGGATTACCTGCAATAGAAAAAGAAAAGTATCTTGAATTATTTGCCTTTCCGGTAATCGATTATTATAGAAAATTAGGATTCGATTTTGAAAAAATACCATTTGAGGTAGTAGGAACTGAGTTCATTGAAGAATATACCAAGCGAATGTATGATGCCAATTTGCAGGATGGGGCAAGAGAAACATTAGAACATTTTTTAGAGATAGGGATCTCACAGTCTTTACTTTCGGCTGCCAAACAAAAAATGCTGGAGGATTTAATGGAGTACCATGATCTTGAAAAGTACTTTATTAAGATATCCGGATTAAACGATCACTATGCGAACAGTAAAGTAGATATCGGAAAGTCATGGATTAATGAACTACATTTTGAACCGGATGAAATATTATTGATTGGCGATACATTGCATGATGTTGAAGTTGCTGATGAAATTGGGACAAAATGTGTGCTCATTGCTCAAGGTCATGCTACTTATGATAGATTAAAATCTTCCGGCAGGAATGTTTTCCACAATTTGAATGAATTTAAAGGATGGTTTATAAAACAATGAAATTAATATCAAAAGAAATGAAGGCAACTTGGTTCATAAGATATTTTGGATTAAGTAAAGTACCATTAATATTTTATTGCCGACCTTCGGTCATTGAATTAAACAATACAACAACAATAATTAAAATACCGTTTAGACGCAGGAATAAAAACCATCTGAAATCAATGTATTTTGGTGCTTTGTCAATCGGCGCAGACGTAGCCGGCGGTGTATTGGCAATGGATTTAATTCGAAAAAGCGGACAGAATATTTCATTAGTATTTAAAGATTTTAAGGCAGAATTCTTAAAACGGCCCGAAGGAGATACTTATTTCACCTGCAATGACGGACAAGCTGTTAAAAAGCTGATTGAAACTGCGATAACTACAGGAAAAAGAGTAAATATGCCTTTAAAAATAACCGCCACCGTTCCTGAACTATCAGGTGATGAACCGGTGGCGGAATTTGTTTTAACGCTGTCTTTAAAAGATAAAACTAAGTCATAAATATTACTTAATCAAATTTCTTAGATTACCCAATCCTTCGCGAATACTTTTCTTTAAGGTTTCTGCCCCGTCTATAATTAAATCCACATTATTAGGAAACGGAACCGAAGTATTTTTTAGTAGTTCTCTAGATTCAGCTGATAGGGCATTTACATCTCCAACTGCGCGAGCTGAGATATGTTCAAAAATACTTTCTGCCCCAACCGGGACTTGTTTAATAACTTTGCGCGGGGTATTTTGTACCAGTTCAATATCCCCTTCCAGTTTTGCAGCCTTCAACTGATGTGTCTCGATCAATGTGCATGAAATCGTACGTTTTTTTGGTATTTTGATGTCATTGCCTGCCGAATCTTTTACAACATTGCCTTTGTCATCTAATAAATATTCCCAACCATCCTCGATCTCTTTTGTTTCCATGCGATCCTTTTGCTGAACTTGCTCGGGAGACACTTCTATTTTCTTAAGATTGATGATTGTGAAATAATCATAATAAGTATTATCACTTGGATTGGTTATGTGGAACTCGATCCATTCCGAGTTGAAATCGGTTACACCGAAAGCCATCAGATCATTTTTAAACTGCTCAGGCAGATTCAACTGAGTTTTATTCTCAAAAGAAACAAAAATGCGACTAATCCCTTTCCAATGAGCTTCTTCAATTAACTGATTGATATTTTTGATATTTCCGGCATATTCTTTAGCTTTTTGAAATTCGTAATAGGCTTGGCGATATGATTCTTTATCGCCTTTTTTCATTAATTCATTGGCATGATTCCAAAAATAGTCGGCCGCTTTACGTTTTGCGTTAATAATCTCTGAGTCATAGTCAAAATATTGATAATCGATAATTTGATCACCTAATTGGAGTGGTAAAACCGTGCTGACTAACGTCTGCCTATCTTTCAGATTCGAATATTTTTCAAATATCTCATCCCAATTATATGGACTACCTTCTTCCTTTAAAAATTTAATTCGATCGTGATCTTGTTGATTTGCTAACAGATAAGCTTTGTCCAGTACTGTAATCTGTTCTTGATCGGTTGGATCCACGCGCAATTTTTTTACAGCTGTTATGATAGCCGCATCATAATCTCCGCGTTGTAATTGTTTTAATGATGATGCGCAACCGGCAATTAATAAAACCATTGTGGCTAATAAAATGATTTTTTTCATGATTGTTTTACTCCTAATACAATTTTAAGATAATAAACTTACAAAAAATAAATTTTTAATTCTGATAAAATATCTTCTATTAAACTGTTTAGTTACTATTTTAAAAACACCAATTTTTTATTTTGAATTTCAGTTCCCATACGAATTTGAACAATATAAATACCGGCAGTAACAATATTATTATGCTTGTCTAGTCCATTCCATTTTATTGTATTATAACCGCGATCATGGTTTTTATTGTCAATTAATCTTATGATTTCTTCTCCCAATAAATCATAAATAATTATAGATACAATCGTTCGTTTTGGTAAATCAAATCCGATTGTTGTAAAATTATTAAACGGATTAGGATAATTTTGATCAAGATGCAATTTAGCCGGAGCAAAGGAGCGACCGTCAATTGTTAAATTCATACCACTGTTTAAAGCTTCGGTTTCTAAATATCCATCAGATGCAATAATGCGATAGGTACCACTTGCAATTGAAACTGTATCGCTAATTGCTAAAACATCTTTTAGTACATATTCGGTTTTAGTTGAACTTAGGCTATGTCGCGAAAGGGTTGAAAGGTCACCCTCAAAAATTATATCATAAAAAACAGGATCATTTTCAATATCAGTCGAAGTTTCCCAACTGATTGAAAATGCATCTAAATAATTTGACTTGTTAATTACCAAAGTTGAATCAACTGTGGGGGCAATTATTTTAAAATCTAACGGCTTATCATTAACAGAAATAACCTCAACAGGAATGGTGTAGGCGGTCGAGTCTTTTCCTCCGAATTCAGTTCCACCGTCATCAGACATTGTTATCGTAATTGATGTTGAGCCAAATACATTTGAAATTATAGTGAAAGTTAAAGTTGCGGTTGTATCAGGGCTTGTATAATTAATCTTTGGGTGGGGTAGGATGTTAACATTATTAGATATGACACTTATATTTATATTTTGGCCTGTTTCCCATGGCCCTGATTGAATCCCGGTCAATTCAATGATTGTTTCTTCGTCTTCAAAGATTTCAATTTTTTCAAAAAGATTAAATATTGGGGGATCATTAATAGGTGAAATATGCAGATTAAATTTTGTAAAGAATGTATCAATTCCACCATGATCGATTCCACCGTCATCTTGTACCAAAACTGTCATTGGCACAACCCCAAAGATATTTTCTATAGGATCAATAAGAATTGATCCTGTATCATTAGGCGTACTATAGTTGATACTTTGAACAGTAATCAGTGAAATGTCCTCACTATATGGAATAATGGAAATATTTTGTAATTCATTAACCGGACCAGCATTAATGCCGGTAATTGGTATTAAAATATTTTTAGAATCCTCCATAAAATGTAAATCTGCAATTGGAGCAATATGCGGAGCATCATTAATTGCCTCTAAATTGATAATTGCAGTATTCGTATCAACGCTTGCACTGCCAAAACTATCCACCACTTTAAAATCAAATGAAGCATAACTTTCTCCAAACTCATTTAATTTTGGAGTAAACTTGAGTTTCGAAATATCATTGCATGTAACTGAATACTCAATCGAGTCTTCGTTGCAAGTAAAATAATTGAGATAATTAGAGTTGTAAAAAATAATTTTATCTAATTGGTGGCCATCTGCATCGGAAAAGGGAAAATCTGACTCATTGAAAAAATGAGGTATGTCTTCATATAATGATATTACTACATCAGAACTTAATGGTCTTGAGAGAGTGGTTATATTAACAATATTAGAAATTGGACTTAGATTCCCAGATATATCGACAGCTTTTACACCGTAGTAGTAATTTGTTGCGGATTTATGGTCCAAATCAATATATTCGCTCTTAGGAGCGTATACTGTTCCCGTAATGCTCGAAGATTGTTCAAGATTGGTCAGTACCGGATTACGGAATATATAATATTTTTCTAAGTCCAGTTCAGCACCGGGAGTCCAGTCAACTTTTACTGAGTCAGCTTCCAAGATTACTTGCAAATTATTTGGAGGCAGCGGTGGGGATTGATCTATTGTTTTTCCGGCAATGGCAGCTGTTCTACTACTTTTGTGTTTACGAATATCCATAGCATCAATGGCATAATAATAGATATGATTTAAAATCACATTATTATCTGTAAAAGTTGTGTCAGGCTTAATGACATTTCCAATCCAATTTTGCACACCTCCCTCCATATCACTACGATATATTGTATACGAAAAAAGATCATCCTCAATATTGGCATGCCATTCTAGTTTAATGTTCGTCTGACCTGATATTGTTTTAAGTCCAGTTGGGGTGTCCGGAGGTGGATCATAGATTGAAATGGCTTCTTGGATTGCATTGTATGCTACAGTTGCCATTAATGCCGCTCCATCTCTGTTTGGGTGAACACCGTCTATAAATAACTCCGGCTTGCCATCCAAAGCATTGTAAAAATTTGCTATTGTTAAATTTAATTCGCTTGCAACTTGTTTAATTAATGGAATTATTTCATTGATGATTGGTTCATTCCTATGTCCTGCAGATTCATCAAAAACCGGAGGTGGCAGACCAAGAATAAAAACAGGATCATTCCCTGGGAAATTCTTATAATCTTCTATCAATTCGTAGTAATCCGCTTTAAAGTGGTCTTTTTCAACCCAATTATCCGCATCACTGTCATTAGTCCCTAAAAGAATAATAACTATATCATGCGGTGTTGCTATTGAAAACTTCCACTGATCAGATCCAATATATGGTAATTCAGTGTTTTTTAATAATGTTCTGCCACCTGATCCACGGTTTTCTACAGTATAGTCGTTTCCTAAAAGCACTTTTAACTGAGAGGGGTAACTATCGGTACTCGGATTTTGCAAACCACTTCCCCAGGTGATACTGTTTCCCACACAAAGTACTTTAACCTGCGCTTCAATTTGGCTAAATAAAACTATTATAAAATAATAGATTACAAATAGTTTATTTTTATAGGTTTCTTTGTGCATTTAAATTAAAAAGATATGCAATTTAACCCTAGTAACCCTATTCGTTTCAACTTATTTGTATTACTGTAATTTAAAATAAACATAATAATTTCATTCCAATTAAATGGAACATCTAATAAACTAATCAGTAAGTTTTGATTATAATTAATAATCATATGATTTTTATAAATTATTTAAAAACAATTGCCAGTTTGCTAATTGTGTTAACGGTTTTAAATGCCCAAAGTAATACTGGTCGAATCAGTGGTTACTTAAACGATGCAGCAAATGGCGAACCTATAATGTTTGCCAATATAATTTTAGAAGGCACGGAAATTGGTATAGCGTCTGATAATTATGGGTATTATGTAATCCCAAGCGTACCTGTTGGCAAACATATTATTAAGATTATGATGATGGGATATAAAACGGAATCATTATCAATAAATATTCTACCTAAGGATGACCTGCGCAGAGATTTTGAGCTTTTATCGACTGTAATCTCCGGAGAAGATGTTACTGTGACCGCAGAGAGACAACGATTTAAGGAAAAAGTTGAAGTCAGTCGTGTTAATCTTGGCTTACGCGAAATAAAAAATGCGCCCGCATTTGTAGAAGCTGATCTTTTCCGTACGCTACAACTTCTTCCAGGTGTTACATCGTCCAATGATTTTTCGTCAGCATTGGTTGTCCGAGGAGGAAGCACAGATGAAAATTTGATATTATTAGATGGCATAGAATTATATAATCCATATCATTTAGGAGGGGTATTCTCTACGTTTAACGCAAATGCCATTTCTGACGCTGAGTTCATTGCGGGCGGATTCCCGGCGAATTTTGGAAATCGAGTATCATCCGTATTACAAATCACATCCAAGGAAGGGGATTCAAAAAACGGAAAATTATTTGATAGAAATAAATTTGGTAGATTTTGGGATTTAAGTCAAGTTCAAGGCGAGGTAAGTCTATTAAGTTCAAAAATCCTTGCTGAAGGACCGCTTTATAAGGGTTCCTGGATGTGGTCTTACAGAAGGACCTACTTTGATAAATTGGCCGAACTCTATTATCTGATTAAGCCAAATACCGGCGATATCGATTGGAAGTATTACTTTTGGGATACGCAAGGCAAATTGATTCATGATATTACACCAAAAAATAGGCTGACATTTTCTACATATCTTGGTCGCGATGTATTGTCTATGGACTTAGGTGAATCTGATGATAAAATAAATTTTGACTGGGATTGGGGAAATTTCACCAATAGTTTGCAATGGCGCTATGTCCCAAATTCTAAATTTCTTTCTACCTTTTCAGTTGCCAACACCAATTTTCAATTTGATGTACAGTTAAATCTTTTGGAACAAGATTCATTAGGAAATTCACAAACCAGTAGTTTTGTAATATTTAACGAAATTAATGATTGGACAATCAAGGAAAAATTTGATTGGTTTATATCGAATAATAATACCATTACTGCCGGTTTTGAGTATAAACAATTAGGAATGCAATTTAAGTTTGGTATTAATGATGTAACTTATTTTGATCAAAAACAAAAACCATCGATATTCAGTTTTTTTATCCAGGACAAATGGCAACTTTCACCGTTGCTGACAATTCAGCCAGGTATGAGAGTTTCAAAATATGAGTTGCATGATGAATATTACATTGAGCCACGTTTCGGGTTTAAATATTTATTAAATGAAAACTTGGCTTTGAAAGGCGCATGGGGCAAATATAAGCAATTTTTATTTACTACGAATGATGAAAATGCCATATTAAATATTGTGGATTTTTGGCAGCCAATCCCTTCAAATTATAAAGCCAAATCAATGCAACAATTTATTGTAGGGATTGAGCAATGGATTGGCAGAGGTTACTTTGCAAGTTTGGAGGGCTACTACAATCCTTATGACAATGTACTTACAACTAATCCAAATAATAATCTAATTGACGAAACAGATGATTATATCGAAGGAACGGGTGATGTCTATGGAATTGAGTTATTGCTACGCAAGAATATCGGTAAACTGACCGGTTGGATTGGTTATTCCTACATTTATAATCGTCAGGAATATGACTTCAATAGTGATGGTATAATTTCCGAAGAAATCGGTGAAATATTTGCACCACAAGCTGATCAGCCTCATACTTTGAATATTGTTGCTAACTATGAATTGAACAGAAAGAACAACTTTGGTATAACCGTTAGTAATAGTAGCGGAAGACCTTATACACCTACCATTGGATACACCTACACGCAAAATTTAGGATCCGGTCAAGGAGGGGATACATTTAACAATCCGTATGGAAATTTAGCAGAATTAACCGGTTTAAAGAATTCGGTTCGGTATCCGATGTATTTCCGTGTAGATGTTAGTTGGTCGCGCAAAATTTCTCCTTTCGATTGGGATGGTTTATTTAAAATACAGATCATTAACATTACAAATCATTTCAATACACTTTTCTATGATTGGGATTTGCAAGATAAAACCGTAACAGCGGTTGGAATGTTTCCGTTTTTTCCATCTATGGGGTTAGAATTTAAGTTTTAATGAGTAAAATGAAGAAAGCACTCGCCATATTAATACTTATTATTTTTAGCGGTTGTTCTAAAGAGCTTAGTATTGCAGATTTTTCTGATGATTTCAGCTCTTACACCAGTGAATTACGCATTGAAGCTATCCTAAATCCAACTGATTTCATGAATTCGGTTGTCCGCATCGACAAAACAATGTTAGTGACAGACACATCAATATTTAACGGTTTGGACGATAATGGTGATTGGATCGGTTTTACCGATGAGAACAATAATGGTCAATGGGACGAGGGCGAACCTCTCAACGATGATATTGGTGGACCGGATGGTGGTATGGGAAATGGAAAACCTGACAAGGGAGAGCCACATGTTGATGATTATACTGAGATACTCCCGTTAATCCATGATTCAACCATGATGTCTGTAGAATTGTTTGAAAAGGCTACTGGACAGAGGATAGCAGAATTTGAGTGGCATAATACAGCCGGGAAGATCGAAGAGTTCCAACGAGGAGTTCGAATCGGCACTGATAATCAAGAGACCTTTGATTATGTAGAAATGTTTAATTACGGCGGATACAAGCCTATTGAAATCTACTCTAATGTTCAAATCGAATTTGGCAAGGAATATGAATTTCACATTACTACTTCAACCGGCGACATAATTACAGGAACGACAACACCATATCCGCCCGCAGAGTTGGTAACGGAGGGAACAGTATGGAGTGCAGATACGCTTCTTTTAAATTCTAGTGAAAATGATATCGTTCAATTTTTAACTAATGATGTTGTTTCTTTAGGCAATTTTACATTTAGGGAAGTAGTCAATATTGATTCATTAGTTCTTTCACATAGCGTATATTTCCCACCGGAAAAATCTGACCAAACAAATAAGTCAGTGTTTAAATTGTCTAGAGGGATGTTCCCTATCGGATTATCATATTTAACTATATCAATTCTTGATAATGACTATAGCCAATATTTCATATCAAATCTACCGCTTCGCGATGAAGCATTGTCCAATTTACGGGATCAAAACGGAAATGCGGTACTAGGTATAGCAGGTTCCGCCACCGTTACAAATCTATATGTTAAAAATATAAATTAATATAAGAATACAAGATAAATAAATCTTGTATTGTCTGTATTAATAACTTTAACTTTCCAATAGTATATGCTTTTGGTCTAACAAAAAACTATATATTATTGAGAAAAATATGACATTTGATTCTAATGAACCTCTTCTTGGAATTGGCATTGCCGCCAAAAAGCTGGGTGTTTCCCCGGAACTACTGCGACTTTATGAACGAGAAGGATTGGTAATAGCCCACAAAACCCCTTCTGGACATAGACTGTACTCAGAAAGAGATTTGGAGTGGATACAGTGTTTCCGTGAGCAGATAGTTGAGAACAAAATGAATATTGCCGGAATTCGTACGTTGTTAGCCTTGATGCCATGTTGGAAAATAAAAAGCAAATGTTCAAAAACTAATTGCAAAAAGTGCAAAGCATATCGAAACGGCATGGTCGTGTGTTGGACCTTAACCGACCAAGGTTCAAAAGTCTGTCGAGAAGCAAGCTGTCGCGATTGCGAAGTTTATCATTATGCCTGCCAAGCAGGTAAACTAAATAAAATGTATGTTGTAATTGAAGATGATGAAAAAAATTAAATTAATAGCTATTATTTTCTTATCACTTTTGTGGATTGCTTGCGATCCGGGTCATCCCACTGTAGATTTAGGTGATCCCACCACTTGTGAAGGTTGCCATACCAGTGAATCAACATTAAGACATTACGCTGCAAGCGAGTCCGATAACGGTGGCGGTGGTGGATGAGGTGGCGAAGTGGTTCCGTTGGAACCATGGGAAAAAGTTTTTATTAAATTGGTCGGCCGACAAAAATCATATGCCGATATCGATGAAGCGCATGCTTTAATTGGCTGTGTAACCTGTCATGGTGGGCAAGAGCCTGCTGATTTTGAGTCAGCTCATGTTGGAGTAGTCAGAGATCCATCAATCATGGCTGAAACCAATTGTAATCCTTGTCATGCCAATATAGTCGCTACCAATGCTAACAGCATGCATTCTAAAGCTTGGGGTGAGCAAACTACCATTGCACAACGCGAATTAGGCGCTGGAAAAAACCATAATGATTTTGCACAATGTGCCGTTGAACTTACTGAAGGATTTAGTAGGGAATGCGCAAGTTGTCATACAACCTGCGGTCAATGTCATATCAGCAGACCAAATAGTGTTGCAGGTGGATTTATTGATAGTCATAGATTTAAAAAGACACCCGACCAAACAAATAACTGTATGGCATGCCATGGAAGTAGGATTGCCGTTGATTATGAAGGACATCTATCAGAAAATGATCCCGATGTGCATCACGAAAAATATATGACTTGCTTAGACTGTCATAAAGAAAATATGCATGCTGATGCATCGGCTTATGAAACACGCTATCATATTCCTGACCTTCCAAATTGCGAAGACTGTCATGATTATTTTACCATGCCTAATAATAATTATCATCAGATACACTGGCCAGGCAAAGGAGAGGGATTGGCTTGCTTTGTTTGCCACTCACAACCTTATTATAATTGTAACAGCTGTCACACCAAGAATCCTGAAGGAGACTTGTCAGATTGGTGGCAAACCGGTTATGCAGAAACTGAACCTGGCATTCACACCGGAGCAGGTGGATATAAAGAATATCCGGATTTCAAAATCGGCTATAATTATGACCCGAATCTACATGAAGGAAAATTTATCGTTGTGCGGCATATCCCGGTTGTTAGAGACAGCTATAGACCATGGGGGCACGACCAATTAGCAAATTATGATGTGCGTCCAACTTGGGAATATTCAAGCCCGCATAACATACAAAGATTTACACAACAAACCGATACAACGGGGGGCGGTTATTGTTTTATAAATTGCCATGCCCAGGGTATCAATGCAGATGCAAATACGGAATTATTCTTATGGAGCAGTGATGTAGAAAGTGATTATCCCGATGAAGTGATAGCAAATACATCTGTAGTAGTTGATGATAAAGTGCCAAATACATGGCAAAAACCTTAACAAATAGTAAAATAGGAACAAACAAATGAAAACAAATAAAATATTGTACTTCATTTTAATTGCAGTATTGATGATCTTTATGGTCGGCTGTGAAAAAGATGAGGATACACTGACAACCTTGAATGATTACTTAGTAGAAAATAGTTTGGATTTACCAAATATTCTTGATGCTTGGATTATTACTGCTAAAGATGTTCATGATAATCTTGATAATTATTATGTGATTGATACTCGCTCACAAGCAGCATATGATGCAGGTCATATCCCGGGAGCAGTTTTTGCAAACTCGGAAACCCTACTTGATGTAGCTGCCAATAATGGCGGGAAAACAATCGTTGTACATTGCTACAAGGGAATTGGTGCTACACCAAAGGTCGTTGCACTACGTCTGAGCGGTCATCCTACTGCAAAAAGTATGAATTTTGGAATGAGCGCATGGGGACCGGCTGATGCAGCTGGAGCCGCGGCTTATGACAAATGGACAATAGCGTGTAAAGATGTTGCTATTGGTTCTTCTGGTTGGGTTACTACAGACAACGATTGGGCAGCACCGATTACATTTAATTATCCTGAAATTGCTACTAAAGAAGTCGATGAGGGAGCTTCATATCTAGAAGAAAGGGTTGATTCCTTGCTATTTGGACAGTGGAGTCCTGCACCAAAGAATACTGATATATTAGCCAATCCAGGCAATTATTTTGTGAATAATTACTTTGATGATACTGACTGGAATAAGTATGGACATTTCCCCGGAGCCTATCGCATTAAACCCATGAGCATCGAGAATGGTGGAATTGATAACTTGGATCCTGATGGGCCAGTTGTGACCTATTGCTGGACCAGTCAGACTTCCGGTATGATTACAGCATATTTGAAAGTTTTGGGTTATGAGGCCCAGAGTCTGAGCACGGGCGTTAATGGTATGATTTGGTCAAATCTTCAGAGTCATAAATGGGATTCAGCAAACGGAATACCTGGAGTCAATGCCCCTGGTAATTACGAGATAGTACAATAGTATAAGTAATTATTAACTAATTAAATATAGGCGGATGATGAAATATTTACAATTGAAATTAAAGAAAAAGCTTACTTTTTCAACAAAACTCCTTTTGTTAATTGTTATTCTTAATATTTCAAATGTATTTGGTGCAAAACCAAATATATCAATTTCGTCATCCGCCATGTACCCGCGTTTGAGCATGCTGGATACTGAAGAACAACTGCATTGGCGCAGTTTGTTCAGCTATGATCAGCAGTTTGGGAAGAAATTTGGAATCGATGCATTATTCGAGTATGGTTCCGAGAACTATCATTTCCAAAATCCATTTCGTGTTCATCATTTAACGGCCGACCTTGATATTGGTAAACATGAACTCACGATTGGGCGCATCGCGATCTGGAACGCCTTACAGAACGCGCGGGTTGATGGTGCACAGTTTGATTTAAACACCAAAAAATTAGGTACTTTAAGTTTGGTGGGCGGTCTGAAAGCCGTAACGGATTTTAGCGACACACTATTTACAGATAACACTTATTTTATGGCATCATGGTCAAAAGGTAGAATTGGAAAGAACTTAGCTCTGTCATTTTGGGGCAAAGGTGATGCCGAAGATTTTAATCCATTTGCCGGAATTCAGTTTAATTTAAAGAAGTTTGGTGTACATTTATCCAATGCGGTTTCTATGGATATTGGAAATTCTAAATTGCAGTATGCAAAGGTTCGGTTGAGTAAAAGGTTCGGAGACCATAATGTTGGGTTGGGATTCCGACAGAAACGATTTGATCTGTGGAAAGAATTTGAAGAAGTTACTGATGCCATCGGTATATCGCCAACAATATCGGTTGATGTTAATTCGATAATGTCTGATAAGATATTATGGCGCAACCAACTTTCCTATCGCCTTGGCGAAAACGGAAAAACTTTTATTGTTAGTTCAATGAACTATAAAAAAATATTTGCTTCCATACTTGGTGGATTTGAAGGTGAAAACATGGAGTATGGGATGATGCTTGGAGCATCGCATAAATTAGATGAAGCGCTGAGTTTTGGAGGAAGTGTTTCGTTAAATGCAATTGACTTTGGTGATTTTGCAGATTTAGAAAGCTCAACCGGTGCTTATGCATGGGTCGGTTGGCAACCAAAGGAATTTATTATGTTGAAATTATTTGGAAGATTTTCCAATAATTCTTATTTCAAACAAGATGGAAGAGGAGGTATAATAATAAATGTGGCGTTTTAAAATAGCAATATTAATTATTCCGTTGATATTGATTTTTGGGCAGTCGCAAAATCGTATCCTCTTTCCGCACCAATTACACATTGATGAGGTAGAATTGTCCTGTGAAGAGTGCCATCGCGGCATTGCCAAGGTCGATGGTAAAACGTGGAATATTTTTCCAAAAATGGATTATTGTGCCGAATGCCATGAAGACAATACTGATGACGGAGATTGTCCATTTTGTCATACGGATGGCGACAATCCGCAATCCTATAATAAATATTGGAAGTCAAGCGGACTTGATTTTTCACATAAATTGCATTTAGATAAATATGATGACTGTTACAAGTGTCATAATTATATAGCAGAAGATGATGGAACTGATGGTCCTAATGATTGGAGTATGACAGATTGCCAAGCTTGTCATATGGATTTAGATGAAGGTCCAAGCAGTCATGATTTAGCGTGGAAACAATTACATGGTTCTGAAATGAATAGCAGTACGAGCGGTAATTGCGCATTGTGTCACACTAATAATAGTTGTGAAGAGTGTCATCAATTGCAACAGTTTACACCGGAAACGCACCCGGCAGATTATATGTTTGTGCATGGATTTGATGCCAAAGCCGGAGTGATGGAATGTTCAACCTGCCATGATATAGTTGAGGATTGTTATTCCTGCCATGTGCAAAATAAAGTTATGCCGATGAACCATAATTTCCACAATTGGGTAAGTACTTTGGGCGGGTTGCATGGTGATTTTGCCTCCAGCGAAGCTGAACTGTGCGTTACTTGTCATATTCCGTCAAAAGATTCCTCCTGCTTAAAATGCCACACGGGAGATTGAACATGAAGAAATTTATCTTATTAATATTTTTAGTATTTTTTATATCAAGTTGTACTAAACTGGGTGAACCAACAATACACACTAGCGATTGGAATGATCCTGCATCTGAAAATTCACATATGGCAAAAATTGCAGTTACGGGAATAGAGGGCTGTAAATCCTGTCACGGTGGAATTGAAAAACATGATTATTTTGGAGGCTCAAGTGGAGTGTCTTGTTATCAATGCCATGCCGGTGGCCCAAGTGGACATCCGGCGTTTAATGTTTGGATAGTGTCACATAAAAATGATGATAAGAATCGCTGTAAAGTGTGTCATGGTGAAAATTATAGAGGTGGTTTAGCAGAAGTGAGCTGCTATACTTGCCACGATACAATTTAATAGTAAATAAAATAAATTAATTAAGTGGAGAAATAGAATGAAAAAAACAATATTGTCAATCTTAGCATTGACTGCATTTATTTTTGCTCAAAGCTTTGAATATGTTGGAAGTGCCAGTTGCAAAATGTGCCACAATAAAACCGAAAAAGGCGCTCAATATACAAAATGGGAAGCAAGTGTTCATTCAAAGGCTTTCGAGACCCTAAAATCAGAGAAATCAGCCAAAATTGCCAAAGAAAAAGGCATTAAAGTTGAAGCATGGAAAGCTCCGGAATGCCTAAAGTGTCATACCACCGGATTTGGTAAGGGCGGTTATGAAGTGAAATGTGATGATTTCTGGAATCCGGCAGCTGATGATAGAGAAGGTGGCAAGGCAGTAAAAAGAATGGAAGGTTTACAAGCTGTTGGCTGCGAAGCTTGTCATGGTGCAGGTAGCGAATATAAATCCAGTAAAGTAAAGAATGCCATAATTGCCGGTGAGATAAAAGCTGCATCAGTTGGTTTATTGAAGATAAACGAAGCAACATGTACTAAGTGCCATAATGAAAACAGTCCAACTTATAAACCATTTAAGTATTTAGAAAGGGTAGCAGAATTTTCACATCCAAATCCATCTAAATAATTTTTCGGTTTGGAGTTGATAATGATGGGGAATTTCAAAAAATTAGTTCTATTTCTTGGGATTCCCCTTCTTCTTTTATCCCAAGATAATGATGTTTGCATTTCTTGTCATGAGGATGATACACTTACAAAAACACTGAGAGGAATTAATGTATCGCTTCATGTAACCGATGAACACCTCGAAGGTTCTCCACACGAGGGTTTCGCTTGCATTGATTGTCATGAGGATTTATATGGTGTGGAGGATTTTCCACACTCCCAAAATTTGTCCTTACCATTCTGTGGCAATTGTCATGAGGGTGCACAGGAAGAATTTATTGATCACTTTTTTGAACCGCTTAGGAAAAAGGGTTATAAATCTATTCCAACGTGCACCGATTGTCATGGTACACATTCGGTTACTTGGAAAGGTGAGCCGAGAGAAGTATGTGGCATTTGCCATAGCGATGTCCTAGACGATTTTTTGAACTCAGCCCATTGGGGATTACCTAATAAACATGATAATCTGAATTGTGTTTCTTGCCATTCACCGCATGATAAAGATGAAAGATCACATTATTCTAAAAAAGACTGGAAAATTCACATAACGGAAGAATGTCGTGGGTGTCATGCCAAAGAAGTTCAAAATTATGATAATAGCGCCCACTATAAACAAGTTGCATCTGGTAATTTAAAAGCACCTATTTGTACGGATTGTCATGCAACGCACAGGGTTTTGTCTCCACGTGATCCTGAAAGTATCGTATCGGTTGCCAGGCTTGATAAAGTGTGCATGAATTGCCATACTGGTTATGATACCTCAATTCATCGTCCCGACGAAAACGATGATCCGCGCTTGGAAACCTGTGTTGTCTGTCATACCGGTCATCAAACCGAGATGAAGGGCGGGATAGCAACTACTGTCTTCGATATTAAACTTGACGAAGTTTGTATAAGATGTCATAAAGAAAGTTTAATTATTGAAGAAGATAAAGCTCATGGCAGAATTCATCGTGAAGAAATAGAAAAAGTTAATTTAGGCCAAGAATCAAATTGCGGTGAGTGCCATACTTATCATTTTATGGCACCTGAACATGAGCGAGATAAGTCATTAGAAAAATCGTGTGCTGATTGTCATCATGAGCAGCAAAAGCAGTACGAAAATTCTACCCACTATGTAACGCGTGCGAGGGGACACTTAGAATCGCCTGGTTGCATAGACTGTCATGATGAAAAACGTATCAGTAAATCAGAAGAACAATTTTTTGGGCATTCAGTAGTTGAATTGTGTAGCAGATGTCACGGTGATCGTGATTTGACAATGCGATTTCAACTAAATCCTAATGTGGTAAAAGGTTATGAATCTTCGTATCATGGACAGATGTATCAACTTGGATATCAAGGAGCAAAATTTGCAACGTGTGTGTCTTGCCATGATAATCACTCTATACTTCCTAGCGATGATCCGGCATCAACCGTGGGTAAAAATAATATCATTGCTACTTGCGCTCAATGCCACGATAATGTCAATGAGAATTTTGTTCAATATTTACAACATTATACACCGCATAATACAGAGCAAAATCCAATTTTAGGATTCATTCATATATTTATGGTGTGGTTATTGGGCGTGACATTAACCGTCTTTGGTGGTCATACGTTACTATGGTTTATACGTTTGGTTATTAGAAGAATTAAACATGGCCCACTTAAAAAAGAAATAAAGACTAAGTACAGAGTCGAAAGGTTTAAGATATTTGAAAGACTTTTACACTTATTCATGGCTATTTCTTTTATGATGTTAGCAGCCACCGGATTGCCATTAAAATATGCCCATTCCGGCTTAGCGACTTGGTTTGTTAATAATGTAATCGGATTTGGTGAAGCAGCTTTTATACACCGTGTTGGTGCAGTCATAATGTTTATTGTATTTGGACTTCATATTGTCTTAGTACTATATAAGTCGTTTATAAGAAAAGAAAAGGGCATTTTCTGGGGTTCGGATAGTTTAACACCCAATTTTCAAGATATTAAAGATTTCTTTAATCATGTCGCCTATTTTGTAGGGATAAAAAAGGAAGAGCCCAAATGGGGCCGATGGACTTATTGGGAAAAGTTCGATTATTTAGCAGTTTTTTGGGGAATGATCGTTATCGGTGCATCGGGACTAACATTGTGGTTCCCGGAAGCATTCTCAAGAACATTCCCGGGTTGGATGATCAACGCAGCGCATATAATTCATTCAGAAGAAGCGTTATTGGCTACAGCCTTTATTTTTACTGTACACTTTTTTAATACTCATTTGCGCCCTGGTGCTTTTCCACTTGATGAAGCAATCTTTACCGGACGTCTGACAGAAGAAAGATTTGAAGAAGAACGGTCAATACAAAAAGGTTTAATGCCAAAAGATTCCTACAAGCAAGTACTTGTTAAACCGTTAAAAAAGTGGCAGAAGATTTTTTTAAAAACATTCGGTTACATATTACTTATTATAGGATTAGGGCTACTTGTGCTAATAGTAGTCGGCACATTTTTCTAAAACTTTAAAAACAGGATAAGGCATTTATGAACAAGATAAATAAGATAATAGTATCTCTCATTCTGATAGTCCCAATATCATTATTGTTTTCTCAAGGTAAAGGTTATGACTACATTGATGAAGATTCTTGCGTAGATTGCCACGAAGAGAGTGCGCACGGAACAGATATTGAACAGGATATATCACGTTCTATTCACGATGGTCTTGGATGCTTGGACTGTCACGTTGATAAAAATACCGATCCACACAAAGATACGGATTTTCAAGTGGGATGCGAAGGATGCCGAAATTGCCATGAGGATGCTTCGGATCAATACCAAGCACATGGAGTAGCATTAATCGGTGAATGTGAAGATATGCCACATTGTTCTGATTGTCATGGTGACCATAATGTGCTGCCTTCTGAAGATCGAAATTCAATGGCACATCCTACAAATCTGCCCGCGACCTGTGGAAAATGTCACGAGGATTTAAATCTTACCGCTAAATACGAAATGCTGATTGATAACCCCGGAAAGATCTATGAAAAGAGCGTACATGGGCAGGCATCAATGGGTGGTATTTATGTAGCTGCAACTTGTAATGATTGTCATTCTACGGGTGAAACAGCTCATAAAATTTATTCACCGGGACATCCAGAATCGACAATCAACCATTTCAACATACCAAAAACCTGTGGAAAATGTCATAAAGGAGTGGAAAAAGATTATTGGGATGGTATCCATGGTAAATTAGCAGCTCGCGGCGAAACTGACGCACCGGTATGTACCCATTGCCACGGTGAACACGGAATAATGTCTCCTGATGATCCGCGTTCGCCGGTTTCAAAATCCAAAGTTGCAGAAATGACCTGCTCACCCTGTCATGACTCCGCCACATTGAATGAAAAATACGGTATGCCGGCTGGTAGATTGCGAACATTTATAGACAGTTATCATGGTCTAAAGAGCAAGTCGGGCGATACGCATGTTGCCAACTGCGCAAGCTGCCACGGTGTACATCGAATATTGCCTAGCAAAAATGAAGATTCTTCAATACATCCTGCAAATCTTCAAAAAACTTGTGGAGAGTGTCATCCGAAAATATCGGAAAGATTAGCCGCTACACCAATACATGGCTTTACTAATCGTGGTTTGCATACGCCCATTGCTGATATAATCGAAAAGGTATATATCATCGCCATTATTTTAATTATTGGCGCTATGATCATTCATTGGGTTATTGATCTCATTCGTCAAATTGTAAATTCGATTCGAAAGCCGCAGGTTAGAAGAATGCGAACCGGAGAAGTATGGCAGCATACATTAACGATGGTCAGCTTTATTGCGTTAGTAATTTCAGGATTCGCTTTGCGATTTAGTGATTCATGGATTACTAATTTGTTTTTCGGATGGGAACGTGGATTTGAATTGCGTGGATTGATACATAGGATATCAGCTGTAATTTTTATTGGAACTGTGATCTGGCACGTTCTTTATTTAATACTTACAGAACGCGGAAAGGCATTTTTTAAAGATATGATGCCTGCGCTGCTTGATTTCACACAATTCTACGAACGAATCATGTATAATTTGGGCCGACGGGAAACCGCACCACGATTTAAACGGTTCAGCTATATTGAAAAAGCGGAATACTGGGCTTTAGTGTGGGGAACAGTCGTGATGATTATAACCGGAATATTCTTATGGTTCGATAATTACTTCAGCGCCTTCCTTCCTAAAGGATTTTTGGATGTTTCGCTTGTGATTCATTATTACGAGGCCTGGTTGGCAACATTGGCAATTGGAGTGTGGCATTTGTACTCGACATTGTTTAACCCGCATGTTTATCCAATGAACCCGTCCTGGATAACCGGGAAGATGCCGGAAGATATGTATAGACATGAACATCCCGATTATTTAGATGAAGCAAAAAAAGAGGAAGAAGCAATATTAAAAAAAGAATTGGATGCTTTATCTAATACTAAGAAAAAAATAAAAGAATAATTATATTTTAATTATTAATTAAAACAGCTCCCCGTTGGGAGCTGTTTTTTTATACTTAATTCTTGAACTGTATTTTAATATTTAATAAATTAAATGAGGTTAAAATTAAATGAAGTTTAATATATCTGACACCGATAGAAACTTATCTGAATTATTAAGGATATCATCGTTTATTGTGAGCGATATTTGCGAGCAACAATTTATGGAAGAGGCGAGTCCTGTTCCATTGTCAAAAAATCAATATTACATATTAAAGATGTTGGCAAATGAATCTCCCTTTAATTTAAGTGATTTAGCAAGCATTTTATCAGTTAGTAATGCCGCAATCGGAAAAAATATAGATAAGTTAGTCCATTTAAAACTAGTCACAAGAAGATTTAGGATAAAAGATAGGCGGACAGCCAAGGTGTCGATCACACAAGCTGGAAAAGATATAGTTGAGAAATATTATAAATTGAAAATTGAAAAACAGGTAGAAATATTTAAACAATTTTCCCTCGATGAAAAAAAAGAATTCACAGATTATCTAAGATCATTTATAGTCAACACATTGCATGAAAATATTAATACCGATATTATCTGTTTACAGTGTAATGGATTTTGCGGGGATAATTGTGTCGTTAAAGAAACAAAAGGTACATGTAAAAGGAAACATTAAACGGGATATGAGTTATGGGAATTGAAAGGAGAGAATTTTTAAAAACATTGGCTATAGCATCTGGCTCACTTGCGGGTGTGAGTAGCCTAAAAGCAAAGCATCACGATGAATTAAGTCCTGATAGATTTGGTGTGTTATCTGATCTGACATATTGTATTGGATGTCGCAGGTGCGAATGGGCCTGTAATGAAGCAAACGAGCTTCCAAACCAACCATTAGATTCATTTTCAGATACTTCTGTATTTGATGATGTACGCAGACCAACTTCAGAAAAATTTACGGTAGTAAACTCCTATGAAGAAAAAGGGATAGATGGGGGAGACTTGACGGTGAAGGTACAATGTATGCATTGTGAACATCCTGCCTGTGCCTCGGCTTGTATTGTTGGAGCTTTAACAAAAGATCCAAACGGACCGGTTAATTATAATCCAAATATATGTATCGGTTGCAGATATTGCATGATTGCCTGCCCATTTCAAATTCCTGCTTACGAATACGATAAAGTGTTAACACCGAGAGTCAGAAAATGCACCATGTGTTTTGACCGGACTATGAAAAATGGGCAACTACCGGCCTGTGCCGAAGTTTGTCCAACAGAAGCAATTATTTTTGGACATCGGGAGGAATTATTAGAGATTGCTCATGAACGCATTAGAACCCATCCTGATAGATATGTAGATCATATTTATGGTGAATACGAAGTGGGAGGAACCTCATGGATGTATCTATCAAATCAACCGTTTACTGATATAGGTTTCCCGGAACTCGGTGATAAAAGTCCTGCTCAACTTACTGAATCAATTCAGCATGGAATATTTAAAGGATTTGCCGGACCGGTTATGTTGTTTGGCCTATTAGGGATAATTATGAAAGTGATGAAAAAGGAAGAAGACCATGAGTAGTACTTTATTATATGAAAAACCTCGTTATTTCACACCGGGAGTAATTGTTATTGCGATATTAGCTGCTATTGGTTTACTATCGTTATTAGCAAGATTCGCATTTGGTATTGGTGCCGTTACCAATCTTGATGATCAATATCCCTGGGGTATTTGGATTGCCATTGATGTGGCCTGTGGAGTAGCCTTGGCCGCCGGTGGTTTTATGACGGCATTTATTGCCCACATAATCCATGGTAAAGGATATAAAAGTATAATTAGACCGGCAATTTTAACGGCAATGTTAGGATATTCATTTGTTGCTTTAGGTGTATTTTCGGATTTAGGAAGGTATTATAACATTTGGCGGGTATTGATGCCATTTTATTGGAATCCTGATTCTGTATTACTTGAAGTAGGTTTATGTGTATTAGCTTATGTTACTGTATTATACATTGAATTTATTCCGGTTGTCATAGAGCGATTTAAAGGTAAGGTCAATCTACCCGGAACACTTAGAAATCTAAACAAAACATTTGAATGGATTCTAAATATTTTAGACAAAACACTAAGCAAATTAATTTCAGTATTCATTATTTTGGGTGTTGTCTTGTCGTGCATGCATCAATCGTCCCTTGGAACGTTGATGGCAATTGCTACTACTAAGCTACATCCACTTTGGCATACTCCGGTGTTACCACTATTATTTTTATTATCAGCGTTTGTAGTAGGATTTGCAATGGTGATATTTGAAAGTATGATTGCCTCGAGGTCATTTAAGTTAAAACCTGAAATGCATGTGTTAAGCCGTTTGGCAAGATTTATTCCCATCTTATTAATCGTATATCTCGGGGCCAAAGTAATGGACATGGTGAACAGAGATACCTACTTATATTTGTTTGATGGGAGTATAGAAAGCGCTATGTTTTGGATTGAAATGGTTGCGGGGATAGTAATACCATTCATTATTTTAATGTTTGAAAAATATCGGAAAAATCCGACCACATTGTTTACAGGAGCTGCTTTAGTAGTCTTTGGTGTGGCTTTAAATAGAATCAATGTATTTATAACAGGCTATTCACCGTTATATGCAAAAGGTCCCTACATTCCGGCCTGGACAGAAATTGCAGTAACGGTTGGATTTATTTCACTGATAATTCTTTTATATAGATTTTTTGCATTGAACTTCCCAGTTATTGAGGATATGGAGAACTAACTAATGACAAAATTTACAAAATTTATTACAGTATTTGTGATTGCAACGATTTATATTAACGGACAGATAGTGGATCCAAAGCATCCTCTTGATCATAAAACCAAAAACCCGGAGATGAATGACTATTGTCGTACTTGTCACACCTGTGAAAGTCCTACAAAAGTTAATCCGTGTCTGATGCAATGTGCGCGAAGAGGTGCCCAATTTTCAAGTAAGCAAACTTTTAAAGCGGGTCCCAAGATCGTAATAATCGATAAATTGATGAAGTTATACAAACCGGTTGTCTTCTCTCACGAACTGCATGCTTCAATGTCCGATATGAGCGGAGGATGTACCTTATGCCACCACTATTCTGAAAAATCTGGCAATATCCCACCTTGCAGTAAGTGCCATACAATTGATCCATATTTAGCCAATTTGAGCCAACCAAGTTTAAAGGGTGCTTATCATAGACAATGCTTAGGATGTCACAAAGAATGGAGTCATGCGAATGCCTGTCAATTTTGTCACGTAGAAGTGCAATCATCTGGTAAAGCAGTGACACAAGACAAGACTGACATAGTTGGCGTACCACATCCTCTAATCACCGCAAAAGAGAAATATGTCTATAACACAAAATACCAGAAAGAACCAGTTGTAACCTTTCATCATACCGATCATGTTGATTTATTTGGTTTAAAATGCACTGACTGCCATAAAGGCGATAATTGCTGCCGATGCCACGATACCGAAAAACATGCTCAGCAAGAGGAGCCATGTATAGACCATGCCACCACATGCTGCAATTGCCATGTTGAAGAAAATTGCAGTTTTTGTCACTCAACAAAAGAAAAACCGGCCTTTAATCATGATACATCCACCGGATTTGTTTTAGGTCATTATCATAAAAATGTTGATTGTAATAAATGTCATAGTTCTGTAAATAACTTTATAACCCCTTCCACTAATTGTGTTAATTGCCATATCCACTGGGAAGTTGGTGTATTTGACCATAGAGTTACCGGATTAATGCTAAGTGAATCACATATTGAAGAAGATTGTGAAAGTTGTCATATAAAAAGAGATTTTAGAACAGAACCCTCATGTGAAAATTGTCATGATGATATAGAATACCCGGAATATTCTCCGGGCATTCATAAATAAAGCAAATATTTGATTAAGTACTATGCGTAAGCATGCAACCCGCCAAAGAAATAATTACCGTAAAAGGTTATAAAGATCATAGAAGTACCTATTATCGATAATATCGCAAGACGGCTGCCTTTCCAATCCCGATTATAGCGGGCATGCAGTACAGCAGAATAGAAGAACCAGACTAATAGTGATCCAACCTCTTTTGGATCCCAACTCCAAAATGTTCCCCAAGCCTGTTCTGCCCAAATTGCCCCGGCAAATAGAGCTCCGACTGTGTATAATGGATATCCCAATGAGACAGCACGGTAATTGATTTCATCTAATAAATCAAGTTTATCGGACACTTTTTTTATTGCCGATCCCAATTTTCGATAAATCAATAAGTATAAAACTGGAAATAAAACCAGCATGATTATATAAGCTGATCCTAAAAATTCAAAGAAACGCCAGACACTTCCCAAATGTCTTTGAGGTGTAATTAAAATAACATTATTATGTACTAAAATTCCTACAAGCAAGCTCGATAAGGCGAAACTCAATGCAAAAATAGCAAATAATACTCCACCATATCCTGCATTTTTAGAACCCAAAAATTTCTTCTTGAAAAAATGACCTGTTATGGCTATCAATGGTACAAATAAAAGACCTAAAATAATTACCAGCTGCCCTAATAGTGTGCGAGCATTTTCAAATTCCATCCGGCTCGCAAATTGCGACATGAATTGAAAAGCAGTGTGATGTGGAGTTAATCCAACAATTTTCAATACAAAGAATAGAGCGATTGGAATATAAACCAGATACAAAACAGCCACGGATAAGAAATTATTAAAATCCTTTTTATCATTTGATTTATATTTGTGATTGCTCAATAGATAAAATAAACTTACTGCACCGGCAATTACAAATGCCCCAGATCCAATAGCTGCGAGGGCTACATGTATTGTCAGCCAATTGCTCTGTAAGGCAGGCATCAGATTCTCGGCCGGTGATTTATCTAAAAGCGCTGCAGCAGCGTTTAACATCACGATGATCGGAGTAATAACAACGCCTAAAATTGGACTTTTATACTTTATTATACCGTATAAGATTAACAAAACTCCCGTCCAAGAAATCAGCATTAGAAACTCAAACATACTTTGGAATCTAATTTGACCAACCAAACTCCATTTTACAATAAAACCGCTAGTCTGGAATAAAAGTCCAATAACTAGTAAATAAGTACCAATATTTTTTAATATAGCTTTTTTTAAGGAAAAGAACATTGCAAATACAATAAAAGCTCCTAAATAGAATATAAAAGTGTACCAAAATAGATTTTGATATAGTCCTTCCGTCATTTGATTCTCCATATTTTTACATTTGCCGATTCTATACTAAACTTATCAACTCCGGATGTTTTATAGCCTTCATAGTCAATAAAATCTAATAAATATTCTTGATTGGGCTTCACTGAGTGGAATCCCGGCATTTCTTTAAAAACGATTTGATAATGAACAAACGCTTCGTTTTTATAAAAGTCAACTTTAATAGCCGGATTATTTTCTATATTCGAATCCGAAGTGATGATTCCCGGACCCGATATTTTTGCATCTGGCTCAAATTGGTTGACAATTAAGCTCCATTCTTCATTAATTGGGAATGACTTATTAAAGGTTAAAATGGCAGAATCTTTATAAAGTTCTAATCCACTATTGGGATCCTGTTCCATGTTGAGAGATTGTCCTGTATCAGGTTTTGATGAATCAGTTTTTAAAGCAAAATATCCTAGAACAACAAGTACAATTACACCAAGTGCGTATAATAATTTTTTATTCATTACTTATCCTTTGAATGATGTTATCAAATTCTTTTTGAAACGCAATTTTATTTTTGATTGAAATACCGCCTACAGCGATGGTATTTTTATTTATAGCTATCCAAATTTGGCGCGGCCAAAACATAAAGGATAGCATTAAACCGATGACCGACACAAACATTCCTGCAAAAATTATAGGTATTCCTTTATTAGCATGTAATGATAAGCCGGTGATCCAGTTTGTCTCGTTCTTCTGGAACTCTTGATCATTTTGCAGGCGTCCAACTATCTGCGAACGATTTGGAATGTTCATAAAAAATTCATTTACTAATGGCTTATAATCCGACTGATGTATTGAAACATGTTTGTAAATGAGTGGACTATTGACTGTTATTTCGTGTTTGGCCAATAGAGTTCCATCATGATCAAATAAACGCACGTAGGAACGGAAATCCGATATACTTGGACCTCTGCCATCTTGATAATACTTTACTCTGAAACTATCAACTACCATCGTAGGATGAATTGTTTCAGAAACGACAAAATGCCACTGAAATAATTCAGGAAAATTTTCAAAATATTCTGTGTCTTTATATTCTTCGGCAATGATATATCTAAATTCGTCACGACCGGTTTTTGTATAGATTAAACTACCGAGGACTATAATCAGCAAAGAAATATGAGTTATAATATGTCCTAAAGAACTCCATCGATATTTTCGGGCAGAAATTAATTTTTCTTCATTTGAGTCAGATTCAACAGTGTGATATAAACGTCCTTTGAATAATTTCTTAATTCCATTGGCATCGAGTGCGACTTTATTTTTTATCTGCTGCGAACCGTGAATATTTTTTATTTCGCCAGAAGTTAGGAATCTAGTTTTAAAAATTGAAGCGATTGCGGGTTTTATATTCTGAATTACGCACAGTAAAACCGAAATTATTAAAAACCATAATAATATTGAATACCACCATGATGTATAGGGTGAATGTTGTTGAAATATGGTATTTAGTGCGGATTGTTTAGCGAAAAATTCGGGATATTCATTTACCAACATCGACAATAACGAAGTTGTGCCGAGTAAAATCAATAGGATAATTGCAAACTTCATAGAAACCAAAGTACTATAAAGTTTTCTTGTGAAAGATGTTTCAGTCATTTGTTTTTTTGCCATAAAAATTGATGTGGAAATTAGTGTCCATAGTTTGTTTTTAAAAATAAAAAGAAAATATATACATAGACTTCTTGCTATAGCTTAATTGTATTATTAAATATAGATATTCAGCAACAATTTTAAAATATTTATTGATAAGAGGACTATTATATCCTTAATATTCGACCACACATTCGAATATTAAACTATATATTCTAAAAAGGGCTGAATATGGTAAATACAAGAAAAGAAATTGAGCGAGAAGCACGTAAGAACCTCATCATAATAGGAGCCTTAAAGGTCTTCAAAACGAAGGGCCTGGAGCACGCAACGATGGACGATATTGCTCATGAGGCTGATTTTGGGAAGGCTACGCTTTATTACTATTTTAAATCTAAAGATGAGATATTTAATACAATCCTCCTGAATGGTTGGATTACTTTATGGGATGGAATTGAGGACATAGTGTTGGAAGATAATTCTCCAAAGAAACAATTTATTAAAATCATTAAAAAACTAATTGAACTTGTTAATGAGAATAGGTCTTTATATGAATTTTTATTTTTTGCCCCCCACTCACATCATGGTGTGGATACAAAAGAGCCGGACTGGAAGCAGTATCAAGCAAAATTGACTAATACTATTCATCAAATCATAAAGGTTGGAATAGAAAAAAAGGAATTTCCTCAAACGGATAGTCAATTGACCTTAAAGGCTCTTGGATCAATATTCCATGGAATGATATTGATGGGTAAAGACCGTGAAAATATATCAGAAAAAGATGTAGAGGATTTATTCACACAATTTATCACAAAGAGTGCTTAGAGAATGTTTAAAAAATATCATACAATTATCGTAATTATCTTTTTACCTATTATGCTTATTGCAGACGGAAACAATCTATCCGGTAATATTTATGATGCGGATACAGGAGATCCATTAGGCTCAGTAAATTTATTTTTCGAAGGTACCGACATCGGTACCGCCACTGATGATCATGGTAATTTTTCTCTAAATGCCGTATCAATTAATAGCGGAATATTAAATGTTACCATGATGGGATATGAATCTGTTACTAAGCAAATTCAATTCCCCGTAAATGGACCAATTAAAATCAAGCTGGAAAAAACACTAATTGAAATGTCATCGGTTGTAATTACCGGGACCCGAACCGAAAGATATTTAAAAGATGTTCCGGTTACTACCCAAGTAATTAAAGGATTTAAATTGCGTGAATCCGGAGCACTTGATGTTTCTCATGTACTTGGTGAATTGACCGGGGTTGCAATTGTTGAAAATCAATTTGGAACAGGAGTTGAGCTATCAGGATTCGGTTCAGATCATATATTAGTAATGGTCGATGGGATGGAAGTTGTGGGCAGAACCAATGGACAGCTTGACATATCACAAATTCCAACTGACCAAATAGAAAGAATCGAAGTGGTAAAAGGCGCGTCGTCAGCTCTTTATGGCAGTGAAGCCATGGGCGGTATCATAAATATCATTACAAAGAAGCCAACCGACAAACTCGGACTATCGATCAATGGAGACGCCGGGAGTTATGGTCGTTTTAACGGGAATATATCGATTACAGGAGGCATAGGAGATTGGCGGTCAAAATTCTATATTAATTCTCGTAAATACGGCGGGAACAATCTTAATAATAATAGTTTGTGGGAAAATGGCAGTAAATATATTAGATATAATACTGGCTTAAGATTGGAGAATCCAGAATTTTTAAGTGGAATTTTGAGATTGGACAGCAAATTATATTTAGAAAATCAAATATTAAATACGGAAAACATTTTTGAGGATGTGACCGACAATCTTCGTCTTACAAATAGACTAGAATACGAGGGGAATAGGGAAAATCTGCAATATAGAACAGGAATTGAATATTCATATTATGATCATCTCTATGAACAATTTGTTTTGTCCTCCGGATATAAAAAGTCAAGCGATAGTACAATTGATGGCTTGTTTAAAACAGATATGACCTTTCAGTTTGCCAAAAGAAAGCACATGTTAAATGGAGGGTTTGGATTTGAAAAAGAATCAATTAAGTCCAATCGATTGGTAGAAAACCAAAAAAGTTCAAACTTAATTTATGGATTTGGTCAGGATGAGTGGCAAGTAACTGAAAAATCAACATTATTGGCAGGGCTTAGATTTGACAATCACTCGATTTATGGGAATTATATTTCACCAAAATTATCAATAATGTATAAACCTGAACCGATTTCAAGGATACGGTTTTCTTACGGACAGGGATTTAAAGCTCCGACCTTTAAGGAATTATTTTTAGATTTTAAAATATTACAAGTCGGTTATTATGTGCTTGGCAATCCTGATCTTGATCCTGAAACCTCTAATAGCTTTATTCTTGACATGGAACGTTGGCATACCAATAAATATCATGGTCGAGTAAATGTTTTCTATAATGAAATAAACAATTTAATAGATTATGTATCAGTGGGGTATGATAACGAAGGATTGTATGTCTGGAAATCCGAGAATATTCATAAAGCCATCACTAAAGGATTTGATATTGATCTCACCTATTTTCTTACTCGCAAAATTGAATTTGCGATCGGTTATAGCTACTTAGATACTTGGGATGTAGACAATAAAAGTCCAATCAATCTTAAAGCAAAACATAAAGGTACTTTTAAGATTAGAACGAACCTGCCTTGGCAAATTAAATATAATTTGCGCGGGCAATATGTCGGGGAGCGATACTACGGTGACGAAGGACTAGCAGTAGGTGAAACAGCCGATAAATGGCTTGATAAATATATTTTACTGCATACAAATATCAGTTTTCCTATTTGGGGGAAATTAGAGATGCAGGCAGGAATTAACAATATAACAGATGTCTATGATGCTGTTTGGGGACCTATGCCGGGTCGTGAATGGTACATAGGATTAGGATTTAATCAAAATGAAAACTAAAAAGGAAACAAGATGAAATACTTACTTACGGTACTGTTAATAATGGCATTTATAACCATTGGCTGTAAAAAAAATGCTACTGAATCAAATAATGATGAGATATATAAATATTCATCAGTAAACGTTAAAACAGCGACAGAATATTTCAGTTTTGCTAATAATGCCGGTTCAACAGATGCAACTGCAGCACATGACATTGTTTTTTATTCTTTCCAATGGCAGCCCGCTCCACAAGCTCCTGTAATTAGCGATCCAAGATTTAGAGCTAAAGATGGAATGAGTATCGCCGTACTAAATAATACAAATATTGCAGATGTCAGCGAGGTTCCAGCAATGGGTGACTTTGTCGCGAACTTTGTAAGTGAATCAGGTGAATGGTATGATCAAACGGATATGCATGTCATCGTTCCCAAAGAAAACGTTTATATCGTTAATACAGCAGACGGAAAATTCCCGGCATTTGAAATTACTAATTATTATGATGACCAGGGGAATTCCGGTGTGTTCAGCATTGAGTGGAAATATTTATCTGAGTAATCCAAATCTTTAATTTCGTACGATAACAACATAAAAGACCATCTCTTACCTGATTGAGATGGTCTTTTTATTATAAATTAATCTAATAAAACATCAGGTATATCCCTATAACTGATTGGGCAAGTTCCTTATAGAAAACAAAAATTTGTATTTATAATTTTAAAAAGCAGAATAAAGGTAAAACCAACTCTTAAATAGCTTTAAAATGTTTCCAATTGAAACAATATAAGTTAACTAAAGGAATATGCTATGTCAGCACATGCAATTTTAATATTACTTGGTAGCATAATAATGCTGTTCGCAGTTTACAAAACGCAACAGTTAACGAACCTACGTTTGAATAAAAAGTATCAAAAAGCATGGAATATATTAAAATATTTTATGTTACTATTCTTTGTGGGATATCTTTTTATTTTTGTTTCAGTAGTTTTTAATGGATACTCCAATACATTACAATCAATACAAGGATTAATATTTTTATTTGGAGCATTATTTGTTTATTTTGTTGTCCGAATAGGATTCGATACAATTGATGATTTTCGTCGTACTACCGTTTCAAAGAAATATGTTGATAAGATTGTTGATTCAATGGCAGATACGCTAATTGTTTTAAATGTCGGTTCTGATTTTCGCATAACTAAGGTGAATCAGGCCACACTAAATTTGCTAGGATATGAAGAAGGCGAATTAATAAACCATCCTATCAGAAAAATATTTGGAACAGATAAAAAATTAGAATATTACATTGAAAAATGCAGTAAGGGATCGTGGCTAACAAATCAAGATGCAAAATATTATACAAAAGCAGGCAAAAGAATACCGGTTCTTTTAAGTATCTCCTGTATTAAGGATTCTAACAAGAAAATGGAGGAATTGATAATTGCAGCTCAGGATATCGCACAGAGAATAAAATCTGAAAAAGCTTTGAAAGCCAGTGAGAAAAAATATCGTCAATTAAGTAATGAACTGAATGATTCAAATGTAATGAAAGAATTATTATTAGATGTTATTGCACACGATTTAAAGAATCCGGCCGGGGTAATCAAAGGATTCTCTGATATTGCCAAAGGAAATGATCCTCAAAATGAAATATTGCAGGAAATTTCATCGGGGACCGATAATCTATTAAAGGTGATTGAGAATGCCACCGTGATGGCAAAAGTCAGTGCCGGTGATGAAATAGATATGGAAGAAATTGATATTACCGAAACGATTAGAACGGTTTCCAAAGAATTTGTATCTGGGTTAAAGTATGCCAAAATGGAGATGGACTTAGAATTGTCGAAATCAATCAAGATCAAAGCTAATCCCATTATTGCAGAAATCTTTAAGAACTATATCAGTAACGCAATCAAATATGCAAGTTCCGGCGAGAAAATAGTCGTAAGCGCAATCGAAGACAAGAAAAATGTAATAGTAAATGTTGCCGATTTTGGCGAACCAATCCCTGCAAAAGAACGTGAAAATATATTTAAACGGAGAGTTCAACTCGGAAAAACCAGCGGAAGTGGATTAGGTTTAGCCATTGTCAGCCGCATCGCCAAAGCTCACAATGCTGAAGCCGGTGTTAAGCCAAACACGCCAAAAGGTAACATATTTTATTTAAAAATTCCGAAGTTGTAAAACAGATCGTTATCCATCAAAATTTTTTGATAATATTTTATTATTTTTCAGCTCGTTCACGAGGAGGAAAATATATTTCATTTTTTAAAATATCTCTTGCATAGTCCTTATAGCAACTATGTAATTTTGATTATATTAAAATGTTAATATATTTACATAATAAAAATACAAAAATATCTCGCAGGTCAAGCTTTACAACCTCAAATATTGGAGGCGTGTTAGTGAAAGGAAGTCCTTCGCACATCCCTCCCCTCAATTTTGCTCAAGATGATATCATTAAAAATGTTATCAGCAAAAATCAAAATAATAGATAACGCCTGAAATAATTCAGGCGTTGGCATTTATAGAACTTTAATTCAATTTTTAATAAGGAAAAATCATGGAATCTGAATCCATTAATTCATTACATAATCTAAAGGATGATTCAAAGCCTCCTTCTATTGGTACAAAAACTGTTGCAGTAATTAGACATAAAAGCACACCTATTAGACATAACTCTAATATTCAAATTCAACAGATAAATCTTCAATTTCCACAAATCCAAAATATTTCTTCTAAGGAACCTATAAACCAAAATTGCAAAGATTTTCGTCGTCGTTTTTATCCAGATGCATCATATTCTGATTGGAATAGCTGGCAATGGCAACTGCAGAACAGAATACGAAAACTTGACGATTTAAAAAGAATCATAAATTTATCTGAGAGCGAAGAGAATGCTTTACGCCAAAAGGATAACAATCTTCCACTTGCCATCACTCCTTATTACGCACATTTAATTGACCGGAACAATCCGGATGATCCAATCCGCAAGACAGTTATTCCAATAGATGGAGAACTTATTACATCACCCGGCGAATCAATTGATCCGCTTGGGGAAGAGAACCACAGTCCGGTGCATGGAATCGTTCACCGTTATCCTGATCGTGTTCTGTTTCTGATCACAGATTATTGCTCTGTATTTTGTCGCTATTGTACGCGTTCACGGCTTGTCGGCGGTGGTGGAGAGTTTAACTTTAGCAGTTCACAGTGGGAAGCGGCTTTGCAATATATTGAAGCTACGCCAACAATTCGCGATGTCCTAATTTCAGGAGGAGATCCGTTAACTCTTGCTGAGGATCGTTTGGAGTATTTACTTAAACGCTTAAAAGCGATTCCTCATGTCAAATTTATTCGCATCGGTACAAAAGTACCGGTTGTGTTACCACAAAAAATTACACCTTCTTTGGTTCGTATGCTAAAACGTTACCATCCGCTTTGGATAAGTATAAATTTTGCACATCCAAAAGAATTGACGATGGAGGTTGCTAAGGCGTGTGAACGTTTAGCAGATGCCGGAATGCCGCTCGGTAGCCAGACAGTTTTATTAAAAGGGATAAACGATAAAGCAGAAATATTAAAAGAACTATTTCATGGATTATTAAAAATACGTGTCCGTCCCTATTATCTATATCAATGTGATCCAATTCAGGGTAGTAGCCACTTCAGAACTCCATTAAAAAGGGGACTGCAACTCATGGAGCAGCTGCGAGGATTTACAACCGGCTATGCAGTTCCAACATTCGTAGTGGATGCCCCGGGTGGTGGAGGGAAAATTGCCGTAGCGCCTAAAACTATAATTGGTAATGACAAAAACGGTTGGAAGTTAAAAAATTATCAAGGGAAAACTTATTTATATCCTGAGCAGAATTCCATTGAAGATAATTGAGAATCACTAAATTGATATGAATCCCAAAGTTATATCTAATAAGAAAGTTAACTCAAAATTGACAATTGGGTTGACCTATGATTTGCGCTCAGATTATCTGAAAAATGGTTACAGTGAAGAAGAAACAGCCGAGTTTGACAGCGAAGATACAGTCAATGCAATTGAATCAACCTTACAGCAGCTTGGGTACAAAACCGATCGCATTGGACATATCCGCACACTCACATCACGTCTTGTGAATGGCGACAGATGGGATTTAGTCTTCAATATTGCTGAAGGATTAAAAGGAATTGGGCGTGAATCACAAGTACCAGCAATACTTGAAGCGTATGGAATTCCATACACATTTTCAGACCCCTGCGTGTTAGCACTATCATTACACAAGGGAATGTGTAAACATGTTATCCGAGATATAGGTATTTCTACACCAGACTTCTTTATAGTGGAGAATGAAAAAGACATCGAAAAGATCGATTTGCCATTCCCATTATTTGTTAAACCGGTTGCGGAAGGCACGGGCAAGGGGATAACAAAAGCTTCAAAAGTTATCAATAAAGAGCAATTAATTTCAGTGTGTAAAATGGTGTTAAAAAAATTCCAACAGCCGGCTCTTGTAGAGGTATTCCTACCCGGGCGAGAGTTTACGGTCGGAATAGTCGGTACTGGATCTAAATCTTGTGTAATTGGAGGTGTTCTGGAAGTTGTTTTGCAGGATGGAGCAGAAGCTGAAATATATTCCTATCACAATAAGGAATTTTATGAAGACCTTATAAAATACCATTTAGTTGATAGTGAAATCGCTGATAAGGTTAAAGAATTGGCATTGGCGGTATGGAAGGGCTTATCGTGTCGTGATGCGGGTCGGGTTGATATACGATGCGATAAAAATGGAAGACCACATTTCCTTGAAGTAAATCCTTTAGCAGGACTTAATCCTGTTAGATCTGACTTACCTATCGCCTGCAATCTGTCAGGTATTGCCTATCATGATCTAATTGATCAGATAATGGAATCTGCCAAAGAACGCCTTGTAAGTCAGCCAAATAAAACATAATGGACATTCTGATTCTTCACGATAACATTCCGGATAGTGCTACACCGGATGTGTTAGACGTTATTACACAAGTAAAGGCTGTTAAAAATGCTCTTGATGAGCTTGGATATAATTCAACTATTAAATCAATCCCTGATAACTTAAATATACTTGAGAAACAGCTGGAAAACGACAAACCAAGCTTGGTTGTGAATCTTGTAGAAGCTATCAATGGATCAGCAAAATTAGCATATAAAATTCCGGAAATGTTGGAAAAGCTAAATATTTTTTTTACCGGTACAAATAGCAAAGCGATGCTGACGACAACCGATAAACTATTGACGAAGTCTATCCTTAAAGCTAATGATATTTTAACCCCGAAATGGATTACAGCTGATGATGATAGTTTTGAATCGGGCACCTATATCCTGAAACCGGTTAACGAAGATGCATCGGTAGGAGTTGATGAGGGGTCGGTTGTTCATATTGTTGATCGAGTAGAATTTTTAGATAAAGTAAAAAATAATTTGAATAGTGATTGGTTTGCAGAATCATATATTGATGGGCGAGAGTGGAATGTGGGCATATTAGGAACTAAACACAAAATAGAGATTCTACCGCCTGCCGAAATCCGTTTTATTAATTATGATGAAAACAAACCAAAAGTCTTAGGATATCAGGCAAAGTGGGTGTCGGACTCATTTGAATATCAAAATACAAATAGGCATTTTGACCACAGTCCAAACGATGTTGATCTAATAGCAAAATTGGAATCAATTGCCGAACGATGTTGGTTTCTATTCGAACTATCAGGATATGCCAGAGTGGATTTTAGAGTTGATTCAATGGGCATTCCTTACGTTTTAGAGATCAATGCAAATCCTTGTATAGCACCAGATGCGGGATTGGTGGCGGCAGCTTCACAAAAAGGTATTAATTACACCTCAATGATAAAAATAATTTTGGCCGCTGCAGTAAACACTAAAAATATTTTATGATAAATTTAAATAATGGTTTGGACAATTTTACTCTGCGTGAGAATGTTTTTATATCTGACCGGAGCGAGATAAGACAGCTATTGGAATCCACCAATTGTTTCTATGATCATGAAGTAGATATCGCCATAGAATTGATTGACGAACGATTAACCAAAGGCGCATCGAGTGGTTACAATTTTATTATTGCGACTAAAAATGACATAATTCACGGTTATACTTGTTTTGGTCTAATTCCCTGCACACAATCGAGTTTTGACCTGTACTGGATTGCTGTAAATAATAATACTCAGGGGCAAGGTTTGGGTGGTCAGCTACTAGAGGAAACCGAAAAAAGGATAAAATTATTATATGGAACACGAATATATATTGAAACATCCAGTCGTGATGAATATCGTGCGGCACGGTCATTGTATAAAAAATACAGTTATAAGCGGGAAGCGATATTCTCTAATTTTTACGCTCCAAAAGATGACAAAATTGTATTCATGAAAGAATTTTAATAATTTCACATATTTAATAAAAAAAGACCTGCTTTTATTATTAGGCAGGCCTTTTTTTATTGTATTTTAAATAGTTAGTAGGCGACTGTTACCGTATAGTCATTATTTCCAACGCGTGCGTATGTGACAGTTCCAGATGTTGGGGCATAAGTCCATACTCCTGCACCATTATCGGACCAATCAGTACTGATCTCTTGGGCCATATTGACAATGGTGACCTGCGTGGCAAGAGGTGTTCTCCAGACGCCATTGGTTGCTAAACTATCTGATGCCGCCAAGGTAACCGCAGAGCTCACCACCCCTCCAACCGCATCAATATTTGCTTCGTGTGCGGTTTCAACCACGTTTAAGAAAGCCGGTACTGCAACTGCCGCTAATATTCCAATAATCGCAATAACTACGATCAGCTCAATCAATGTGAAACCATGCTCATTATTTATTAAATGTTTCATCACTT
>RRYU01022204.1_pt1 | contig 48816 bp, 52 predicted proteins | sample 2162651 | NCBI WGS metagenome assembly RRYU01 (sample SAMN10267283, study PRJNA491782) | microbial mat metagenome | isolation source: biomat in the production well | place: Japan: Minami-Kanto gas field, natural gas well KTG3 | collected 2017-06
GGGGGCGGCCAAGAGAGTGACCAGCACCTCCGGACTCGACACCACCGATCAGGTCCTGTCGGCTTTGGCACAGGCCGAGAGCTCGATCGCTGCGATCGAGCAGTCGAGCCGTGAGATCCGCCAGCCAGAGCTCCACGATCGACTGCGACGCATCGCGGGACTGGCTCGCGAGATCCTGGCCATGCTGGAGGAAGATCCGCGCGATCTGCGTCGGGCGCGTAAGTTTCTGAACGTCTACCTGGACGGCGTCCAGAGAGTGGTTGAAGGTTACGCGAGGACGCACAAGCGAGCCTCCTTACCCGACCTGGATGCGAGCTTTCGTCGGGTGCTGGAAAGCATTGAAGAGGTCTTTCAGGAGCAGCGTCAGAAGCTGTTGCAGACGGACATCATGGACCTCGACGTCCAGATCGAGGTACTGACGAACCAGCTGAAGCGCGAAGGCCTGATCTGAACAACGCCATAGGCGATTTCCGGGACAGGATCTACAACCTGTAGGGCTAACTTGAGTCGCCCCCCTTCAGGTCTTAAAGGCACGCGCAGTCGGGATGCCTGGTTCAGGAAATCGCCTCAAGGATCACACGCGGTTCTCTGCGCTCACCGCACCCTCGACCCGGATCTCTTCGATCAGGGCCGACGCGCGGGGAGTCGGCCGATTGGATGTCTCGAGTGGCGCGAGCTGTTGGCTCATGGCCGCGTGTCAGGCGGCTGATCCTCCCAGCGGCGCCGATTGATCGCATAATCGGTCACCCGTCCGATGAAGGGCAGGACCAGCATCCCGTCGAGGCGATCGACCCGGCGCGGATCACGGTGGTCGCGGATCCCGATGGTCATGCCCTCGTGACCGGCCCGCGGCTGGTCGCGGTAGGTGCCGAGCAGGCGGTCCCACCAGGACAGGTTGAAGCCGAAGTTGGAGTTGGTCTCGTCGTCCTCGATCGAGTGATGGACGCGGTGCATGTCGGGGGTCACCACGAACCAACGCAAGGCGCGGTCGATGCCGAGCGGGAGACGCACGTTGGCATGATTGAACATGGCCATGCCGTTCAGGATGACTTCGAACAGGATGACCGCGACGACTGGCGGGCCGAGCGCGGCGATGGTCGCGAACTTGATCAGCATCGATAGGACGATCTCGATCGGGTGAAAGCGCGCGCCCGTCGTCAGGTCGTAGTCCAGGTCGGCGTGATGAACCCGGTGCAGCCGCCACAACGCGGGCACGGCATGGAACAGCACGTGCTGAACCCAGATCACGAAGTCGAGCACGACGACGGCCACCAGCACCGCGAGCCAGCCCGGCAGCTCGATCGCGTTCAACAACCCCCAGCCCTGCGCACTCGTGAAGAGCGCCATCCCGACCGCCGCCGCGGGAAACAGGATGCGCAGCAGGACCGTGTTCAAGACGACCAGCCCGAGGTTGCTGGTCCAGCGTTGCAGTCGGGTCAGCGTCCGGGCACGGCGCGGCGCACGGACCTCCCAGATCGCCATGAGGGCGAAGATGCCGACGAAAAAACCGAGGCGGATCGCCGCCTCGTGGGTCTGGATGACGCTGTCCAAGGGTTGATCCTCCGACTGCCGGGATGGACTGTGACCCTGATACTGGCAGATCCGCGGCCGTCCATCAACCGATCCGTTGAATGTTTTGGGCCTACCGGTTCAGCGGATTTCTCCGGTCTCGGCCATCGCCATCTTCCCCGGCCGAATCATCGCGGTGCAGCATCAAGGTTGCGGCAGATACGGCCGCAACTGCTCCACGGCCGCCGCATCGTCGAGCTCGGTCCCGCCCACAGCGCGGATGATCAACCGGCCCTCCGGGTCGACCACGAAGCTGGTGGGGAGGCCCTTCACACCCCAGTCCTGCGCGGCGCTGGAATCGGTGTCGAGCAGGAGCTGGGTGAGTTCGTGCCGATCATCCGAGTGTGGCTGCGGCGCATCCCGCCGGTCAAACGCTCGTCGGGCCTACCGGGGGACCGGCCCACGGCAGGTCGAAATCAGCCGGGGCCGCAAAACCGCGGAGACGTCTGCCCCCCATCGGCCGGCCGGGACTTATACTGACGGCTCGCCGGACCCCGAACAACCCCGCCGTCCGGCCTTGATCTGCATCGGAGCACATTGGGCATGCCCAAAGCACAGGTCCCTCATCGAGCCGCGAGTCCAGCCCCAAAGCAGGCCCTGTTCGAGCATCTGGCACTCATCGCCCGCGGTCTCGCCAGCGCCGTGCGCCTGGAGCTCCTGGATTTCCTGGCGCAAGGGGAGCGCAACGTCGAGGATCTTGCTCGGGCCGCCGGCCTGTCGATCGCCAATACCTCCAAGCATCTGCAGCAGCTCAAGGGCGCGGGCCTCGTGACCCCGCGACGCGACGGCAAACACATCTACTATGCGCTGGCGGACGAGCGGGTGCTCGATGCGATCGCCACCCTGCGTCTGCTCGCCGAGAGCCATCAGGATGCCGTCGCCGAGCTGATCGCAAGCTACCTCAAGCAGCGCGATGGACTGGAGCCGATTCCGGCTGATGAGCTGCTGGCCCGCGCCCGTGACGGGCTGGTCACGGTGATCGATGTCCGCCCGCCGCATGAGTATGCCCGAGGGCATGTGGTCGGGGCACTGAACGTCCCGCTCGATCAGCTGGAGAGCCGACTCGGCGAGCTGCCGCAGGATCGCGAGGTGGTCGCCTACTGCCGGGGTCCCTGGTGCGTCCTGTCCTTCGAAGCCGTTGCGCGCTTGCGCCAAGCGGGGTTTCAGGCGAGGCGACTCCAGGACGGTCTGCCCGAATGGCGACGGGCGGGGTTGCCGGTCGACGGGGCCTGAGGTTATGGCGGATGACGGCGACGGCTTCCCGCTGTGCCGCAGTCATCTCACGGCCAGACATGGAGAAACCGGTGTTGGCCCCAGCACGAAAGGCGACGGTCCGCCGCTTCATTGGCCGCCCTCTGGTACAGCCGCACATCAGTCACCCCACGTTCAAGTCGCCCAGATCCGAGGCGGGCAGGCCGCCACACCAAGCAGGCAGGGACGCAGCTCAGCCCAGAGATCGACAAAGAGGCGCATGACCGGCTCGACCTCAGGCGCAAGCGCCCGGACCAGTAAGACATTGTCGACCAACGTCGCTCCAACCGGATGGTCCACAACTTCGGTCAGGCGATGCCGGGCCACCGCCAATGCGTCGGAGTTGGCACCGTTGGCGACGAAGGTGGCAAACACCGGGAAACCGCGCAAGCCAGCGAGGCCCTCGAGGCTTGACTCGCCGAGCACCCGTAGACGGTCATTCAGGATCGGCTTGGTATCCTGAGACAGTGTCATCGCAATGTCCGCCCGACCCTCGTGGAATCGCTCCCCGATCGCGGGCCGACCGAGACACTGGATGTCCCAACCGATGAAGCGGGCGTCTCCGGTGAGCTCGACCTGCGTGTGCAGGGCGCAGGACGCGCCGGGAAAGAAGATGTTTTCATGCGGAAACCACTCGAGGATGCCTCCCGCGGCAACGGAAAGGCGCTGTCGCTGCCGAGCCCGGGGACCGGCACTGCGGTAAAACTTGGTGGCTCCAGGCGCGGTGATGAGCGCATGGGCGCTGCCCGCGACATGAATCTCGGTCTCCAGCTGGTCGCCGCCGACGACCCCACCCGGCGGATGCAAGAGATAGAGGTGACAGGACGCACCCTCGGGATAGAAGGCACGCTGGATGGTCAGCGGACCGAGTTGGCGCTTGCCCACCACCCGGCTGAACCCGTTCCTCAAGGCGATCTCGAGCTGGAGTCTGGCACGCCAGCCTTGCGGATCACCGAACGAAACGAGACCGGCCCGGGGTTTCATTGGACGGTCGCCCGCATCACAAGATCAGTGTCGTCCGCTGACTCCCGGATCCGGCGAGCCGGCCCCGCAATCCGGGACCGGCCGGGGCCAGGTCAACCCTCGTCGACATAGACCTCGACGCGGCGATTTTGAGCGCGTCCGACGGGGGTCGCATTATCGGCGATCGGACGCGCTGGACCGACACCTTCTGCGCTCAGCCGCCCAGCCTCGACGCCGCGCTCGATCAGTGCTGCTTTGACCGCCTCGGCGCGCTGCTGCGACAGGGCGAGGTTGGTCTCCTCGTCACCGAGGCTGTCGGTATGACCTTCCACGCGAGCAGCGAGCTTCGGATGATCGGCGAGCAGTCCAGCGATTCGGTCCAGGCTCGGCATGTCGGCATCGGTCAGGCTCGCCATGCCGGGCTCGAAACGCAGCTCGGTGTCGGCGAGCTTAAGAAGCATCCCGCGATCGGTGTAAGCTCCACCAAGCTCGGAGAAGCGCTGATAGAGACCGCGCACACTGGCCATTGCCTGCTCGGTCTCGGCACGGAGCGCCGACTGAGCTTCGGCCGACTGACGGCGCTCATCCTCGATGGCCGTCTCCAGCGCTGCAATCCGCTTCCGGGCCTCGTCCAACGCCCGATCGCCGGCATCCTCGGCGGCCGTCCGCGCCGCCCCAAGCGCCTCCCGTACACGGGCGAGCTCTTCTTTGGCATTGGAGAGCGCATCATTGAGCTCGGCGATCATCCCGTCCCGATCCGCCATGAGCTTCGCAGCCGCTGCCTGCTCGTTCGAGAGCTCTTCGGATAGGGCTACAACCTTGGCCTGCGCCACCCTGACCTGAGCAGCCTCCGCCTGCCCGCTCGCGAGCTGCTCGGATAGGGCCGCAATCTTGGCCTGATCCTCTCTGGCTTGGCGGGCCTGCTCGGCCTTGGTCTCCGAAAGGGCAGCGTGGGCGTCGCGCCTGATCCGAATGCTCTCAAGCTCGGCCTGCGCAAGCCGCTCTTTGAGGGCCGCGAAGTCTTCCGGCGCATGGGATTGCTGAATCTGCTCGGTCAGGGCCAGGATCCGGGCCTCGGACTCGGCGCTCGCCCGGGCGAGCTCGGCCTCGGTCCGTTCGAGACGCTCCTGAATCTCTGCTACCACGTCGGGCGTGGACGCCCGCTCCAACTGCTCCGAGAGTGCCGCGATCCGCGCCTCGGCCTCGGCCAGTTGGGCCGCGTGGGCCTCATCCAGCGCTGCAGCGGCTTCACTGCCAGCCCGGGCGATCTCGTCACGGGTCTCGGTCAGCTCTTGCTCGAGCGCCGCAAGCTGCTCGCGGTGTGTGGCCTGGGCTGCTTCGTAGTCCGCTTGCAGCGCCGCCAATGCAGCCTGGGTCTCGCTAAGCTGGTCAACCAGACCCTGCGCCTCCTCGTCCAGTGCGGCCGTCTCCGGGAGCAGTCCGGCCGCCTGCGCGGCACGCAGCAAATCGGCATCCTTTGGTGTCGCCTTCGCCAAACGGACGCGCTCATTGAGATGCCGCTCGAGCTCAGCCACCTGGTCTCGATGCTCTGCGGCGGAGTCTGCGATGGCCCGCTGCATCTCGGAGAGATCCCGTTTCAAGTTGACGATCTGCTCCTGACCCTCCTCGAAAAGCCTACGGAGCTCGCGATAGGCCACGACTCTCTCGTCGCGCTCCTCGATCGCCTGAGCGGCTCTCGCCTTCTCGGCAGCGAGCGCCTCGGCATGGGTTCGACGCAGCGCCTCCATGTCGTCTTCGAGCTCGGACTTCGCCTGCTCGGTGGCTGCCGTCTGATCCTCGAGCTGCTGTTTCTCGACGGAATGCTGGCGCGTGAGCTCCGCGAGCTGCTGATTGAGATGAGTCACCTGCTCCTGAATCCGGCCGAAACGGTCGTCCCGGTCCTTGACCTGCTCCATGCTCTCGGCGATCTGAGCGTCTTTCTCGCTCAACTGCGCGTCGAGTCGGCCCGCGTACCAGTCATAGAGCAGGTAGACGCCGACCAGCGCGACCAGCAGCATCCAGGCAATCGGTTTCAACCACGAAGAGTTGGCACCGTTCATCATCACCTCCCGGGGCAGTCGTTGTTATCGTAGTGCAGGGCTGGCCGATTATGCTGGAAAGAACCCCCCGCCTCCAGCATCCAGCGCGCAGCGTTTCCTTGGGATCTGCCTTCGGGCGTTGACCTAATCACCTGGCGTGTTCGCGACCAACCGGCTCGCATCCTCGCCAGGCCCTCGACTTGAAAGAGTTCAAGGTCCCTTTAGGTTCAAAGAGCCTCCGCGTGCGAGGCTGCGGCGAGCGTCTCCCGGGCGATTTCGAGCTCCTCGTTGGTGGGGATCACCAGCACCTTCACCGCGCTTTCGGGCGTGCTGATGCAGCGCTCGCCCTGGTCCTCGAGGGCGAAGTTCGCGCAGTCGTCGATCTTGATGCCCATGCGCTCAAGACCCTCGCAGGCGCGGCAACGGACCTCGGAGGCGTTCTCCCCGATGCCCCCGGTGAAGACGATGGCATCGACCCGCCCCAGCTCGGCGTAATAGGCACCGATGTACTTCTTGATGCGATGGGACATGATCCCGATGGCCAACTCGGCTCGGTCGTCGCCTTCCTCGGCCATGCGGTCGATCTCGCGCATGTCGTTGACCCCGCAGATCCCCAGCAGCCCGCTTTGACGATTCAGGAGATCCTCGAGCGCATCGGTCTCGAGCCCGAGATTCTTGGCGAGGTAGAAGTGGATGGCCGGATCGATGTCACCGCAGCGCGTCCCCATGACAAGCCCCTCGAGAGGGGTCAGCCCCATGGAGGTGTCAACGCTCTTACCGTCGCGGATCGCTGTCGCACTCGCGCCATTGCCCAGGTGCAGTGTGATCAGATTGCACGCCTCGAGTGGCCTGCCCAGCAAGGCAGCCGCACGTTTGGCGACATAATGATGAGAGGTGCCATGAAAGCCATAGCGACGGATCCGGTGCTCCTTATAGAGTGACTCCGGGAGTGCATAACGGTAAGCGGTCCGCGGCATGGTTTGATGGAAGGCAGTGTCGAAGACGGCAACGGAGGGAACCTGTGGAAAGAGGCGCCGCGCGACCTGGATACCGGCCAGATTGGCGGGATTGTGCAGGGGCGCCAGAGGGTTGACCGCCTCGATCGCCGCGACGACCGCGTCGTCCACGACGATCGGGCGCTGAAAGGACTCACCCCCGTGCACCACACGGTGCCCGATCGCGGTCAGCTCCCCGACATCGCTGAGAACACCGGACTCGCGCAACGCACCGATGATGCGATCGATCCCATCCTGATGACTCGAGATCGGCAGAACGGATAGATTCGATCGACGCTCGCCGGTGCCGTCGAGCCACTCGCCCTTGATCTCGCCTTCGGGCTCGCCGATCCGCGACACCGAGCCGGACGCGATTGCGACCCAATCCTCGCTGCGGAAGAGCTGATACTTGATGGAAGAGCTGCCAGAGTTGATGACCAGCACCTTCATCGGTCTGTCTCCTGATCAGTCGATAGGGACGGCTGTCTGCTCGCGGTCGGCCTGCGCTGCAGCATCTGCGCGGTCATTCTGTGCCTGGATTGCGGTGATGCAGACCGTATTGACGATGTCGGTCACGGTGCAGCCGCGACTCAAGTCGTTGACCGGCTTGTTCAGGCCCTGCAAGACCGGACCGATGGCCACGGCATTGGCACTGCGCTGGACCGCCTTGTATGTATTGTTGCCTGTATTGAGGTCCGGGAAGATGAAGACCGTCGCATGCCCGGCGACCTCGCTGTCGGGCATCTTCGAACGCGCGACGCCGACGTCGACTGCTGCATCATACTGGATCGGACCCTCAAGCTTAAGATCCGGACGCCGCGCGCGGGCAATCCGGACCGCTTCGCGGACGCGCTCGACATCCGCGCCCTTCCCGGAGCTTCCGCTCGAGTAGGACAACATGGCCACTCGCGGCTCGATGCCGAAGGTCGCCGCCGTGCCGGCCGAGGTGATGGCGATGTCGGCGAGAGCCTCGGATGTCGGGTTCGGGTTGACGGCACAGTCACCGTAAACCAGAACACGGTCGGCCAAGCACATGAAGAAGACACTCGAAACCAGTTTCACGCCCGGCTTGGTCCTGATGGTCTCGAACGCGGGCCGGATCGTGTGCTGTGTGGTGTGGATGGCGCCCGAGACCATGCCGTCGGCATCGCCTTCATACACCATCAGGGTCCCGAAATAGCTGACGTCCTCCAGAGCATCGCGGGCCATCTGCTCCGAGATCCCCTTGTGCTTTCGCAGCTCGAAATAGACTTGGGCATAGCGCTCGCGGTCAGGTGATGTCGTCGGGTCGATGATGGGGATCTCATCCAGCTTGAGCCCCAGCTCGCCGATCCTGCGACGAATCTTCTCGGGGTTACCGAGGAGCGTAAGGTCGGCGACCTGACGCAGCGACAGGATCTCGGCGGCCCGCAGAACCCGTTCGTCGCTGCCCTCGGGCAGCACGATTCGCTGACGGCGTGTCTTGGCGCGACGGATCAGCTCGTATTCGAACATCAACGGCGTAATGCGATCGGAACGACGCCCGGCGATCCGCCCCTGGAGCTCTTCGACGTCCACATGACCTTCGAAAAGACCAAGTCCCGCCGCGATCTTCCGCTCGTCCCCAGGAAGGATGGTCGCCTCGATACGGTTGACGTTCATCGCCGTGGTGAAGGTATCGGTCGGGACCCGCAGGATCGAGACCTTGGTCCGGCGCAGTCCCTCGAGCAAACGCTGAACATTCTCGGCCGGCTGGAGACCACCGGTCAGGAGCAGCGCAGCCACGCGCGGAAAGGACGACGAGACGTCGGCCGCGAGACTGGCCAGGATGATGTCCGAGCGATCACCGGCGGTGATGATGAGACAGCCGTCCTCGATGTAGCTCAGGAAATCCGGGACCTCCATCGCGGCAATCTTGTAGTTGGAGACGACCTGATTCATGGCATCGCCGTCGCCGCAGAGACACTCGCAGTCCAGTGCCTGGCGGATCTCGCCCACGGTCGGCATACCGAGCGCGGCCTGCTTCGGGAGAACATAGACGTTCTCTCTCTCCGGCAGGAGCTTTCTGGCGCGGTTTTTGACTGTTTCGACGTGCTCGGGGTCGATGCCGTTGATGACGCTCGCCAGGAAGTCGCCGCCGCGATTGCGCATCGACTCATGGGCCATGTAAAGCGCCTCGAGCGCCTCTTCCGGGCTGCGCCCGAAGCCCTTGACCACGACCACGACACTACAGCCCAGGTTGTTGGCCAGATCGGCGTTGAAGTCGAACTCCAAGGAAGGAACCAGGCCGTCGAAATCGGTACCGGCACAGACGACGAGGTCGCACATCTCCTCCAATATCTTGAATTTATTCAATATCATCTTCAAGAGCTCGTCATACTGGCCGACCGCAACCAGATGGCTGGCGGTCTCTGCCGTGCAGCCGTAAAGCATCTCCGGGGAGAAGGGCAGCTCATAGCGGCTGCGAATCAAGCTGGTCAGGTTGTCGTGCTCCACGCCCTTGGAGACGATGGGGCGAAAAAAACCGACCTTGCGATTGACGGCATAGAGCATCTCCATGAAGCCCAGCACAACCACGGACTTACCGCTGCCGGAACCGGCACCGGCGATGTAGACGCTTTGCATGGATCTTCCTCTTGCGGACAACACGACTGATCAGGTCGACTCGCACGATCGACTGACATGGGGATTCAGCGCGTCGGGCGCGCCGAATGCTGCACTGCGCAAAAGTAACAGATAATGCCCGAAAACCGCGACCTGGATGTTACGGAGAGGTTTCGATCCGCGGCGCCAGACGACTCGAGAGGCGCCATTCCCCGAAGCTCTCGGTCAGATAGGCCCTGCTGCTGATGTAGTTGAGGACATTGCCCAACCGGTAGAAACCGACGACGGAATCGACCCGAAGGAGCTCTTTGCCGCGTTCGTCGAAGAAGAGGATCGAAGGGGCATAGAAGAGTCCGAGCTCGGCCGCCCACTCGCGCGCGGTCGTGCCCTTGCCGGCCGGCGTGACGACCGGCATATCGGACCAGATGTCCAACTGCACACTGTCGAAGTCGGCAAAATAACGCACGATGGCCGGCTCCTGCAGGGCCTGGCCGTGCAGCACGTCACAGGCATGGCAGTCGCCCTGCTCGAAGAAGACCGCGAGCGGTCGCTGGCTGGGGAAGCGCCGATCGAGATTGTGGGGCGGCCGCGCGAAGAAGAACTGCTCGTTCAGATCACCCGGCTCGAACACCATGCGATCGTCCCCGCGGGCCAGATACTCCCGAAAGGTCTCGCGCCGATAGTGTGCATCGGCGACATACTCCAGCGCCGCCCGGAACTGGTAGGGCGGGTAGTAGCCGCGCAACTTGAGAGCGAGCTGCCCTTGGCCGTCATAGAAGAGGAGCGAGGGCGTGAAATTGGCGTCTTCGCGCAGCGCGAATTCGCGCTCGGTCAGGACCTCGCCGTCCAATGTGGTCAACTCCTCGCCCCCCCAGATATCGATCGAGACCAGATCGAAGTGCCGCTGGGTATACTCCAGGACATCAGGCAGACCGAAGTTTTCGGACAGCAGCTTATGGCAGTAGGCGCAATGCTTCTGCCCGAAATAGACGATGAGACCCTGCTTCCCCCCGGTGATCGCCTCTTCGAGATCGCTCGGCAGGGCGAGCACACCCTCTTTGAACCAATCCGGATGCTCCAGTGGATCCTGACGCGGAAAATCGTCGAAGCCGTAGAATGCATCGTCGGGATCGGGAATCTCCTCGGCCATTACGGCGCCGGCAACCAAAAGGAGGCCGAAGGTCAGAAGGAGCGCCGTGCAAGCAGACAAGCGAAACATGCGGAATCTCCTTTGGGGATGGTTGTCAGTTGGACATCCACCGGATCAAGGGCACCTTGAAAAATTCAAGGTGCCCGCGCGGGGCAAGGATACCCCGCCATTTTAAGTCGCCTAAGCGACTGAAAATGAAGCAAAGCGGAAATCGCATTTTCGCTTTGCGTCTTGAAAAATTGCCCGGATGGCAATTTTTCAAGGTCTTCTCAAGGGGCACGCCCAAGCGCGTGCAGGGCGACGAACAGCCCGGCAACGCAGCGGGCCTCATCGAAATCGTCGCGCGCGGTCAGGGCATCGATCTCGTCGAGTCTCCAGGGGACGACCTCGATCGGCTCGGGCTCGTCTCCCGGCAGGCGATTGGTATAGAGGTCCCGAGCCAGCACGATGAGGCTATGATGCTCGATATAGCCCGGAACCAGCGAGACGCGCTTGATGATGCGCAGATCACGCGCGCCATAGCCGATCTCCTCCTGTATCTCTCGATTGGCGGCGACCAAGGGATCCTCACCGGATTCAACGACGCCTTTCGGGAGGCCAAGCTCGTAGCGATCGCTTCCGGCGGCATACTCTCGGATCAGGAGGACGGTCTCGGCGTCCAGTAAGGGCACGATCATGACCGAATCCACTCCACCCGGGACCCGCTCGAAGGTGCGACGCGCGCCGTTTGCGAACTCCAGATCGACCTCTTCCACACGGAACAGACGACTCTGCGCGACGATTCTCCGACTCAGGATTTTTGGTTTACGGAACATGAGCGAGACTCCGATGAAGGAACCACAAGACAACGAGGCGACGAGGCACGCGAGATGATCGACTGGAACCGCATCGACACTGTCTTCCTGGACATGGACGGGACCCTCCTCGATCTGCATTTCGACAATTATTTCTGGCTCGAGCACGTGCCTCATCGCTATGCCGAGGCCCGCGGGCTTGCGACCGAGGTCGCAAAAGCCGAGCTCCTGTCGAGGTATCGCGACGTCGAGGGCACCCTGAGCTGGTACTGCATCGACCATTGGAGCCGTGAGCTCGGCTTGGATATCGCCCTGCTCAAGCAGGAGGTCGACCACCTGATTGCGGTCCATCCCCATGTCATCGACTTCCTCGAAGCCCTCTCGGCGAGCGGAAAACGCCGCGTCCTGGTCACCAATGCACACCAAAAGGCGCTCGGGCTCAAGCTGGAGCGAACCCAACTCGGCGGACGACTCGAGCGGATCATCTGCTCCCATGACCTCACGGTCGCCAAGGAGTCGCCGGGTTTCTGGCCACTGGTGCAGGAGATCGAGCCCTTCGACCGCGGGCGCACCCTCTTCGTCGATGACAGCCTGAGCGTCCTGCGGTCCGCGCGGGAGTTCGGATTCGAGTGGCTGGTCGCCATGCTCGAGCCGGACTCGAAGGGACCCCGGCGGGAGATCCTGGACTTCCCGGCGATCCGCAACTTTGCCGACCTACTGCCCGGGCTGCAAGCCGCTGCCACGTCGAGGACCACCGAGACGTCGTCTTCCTGAAGCGCTCTCCAGCCCACCGCCCCCAACGACCAACCGGAACCGGCGCCCCTCGGCAGCGCCGATCCCATCGATCAATCGACAGGCTCGATGGCTGGACCGACCGTCGTCGGGGCGCCCCCCTCCCCGTCCGGACGTTTGGCACGACGCCGACGACGTCGTTTCTTGGGCTGTGCCGCCCGACTATCGCTCGGTGGCATATCGCTCGGGGGGAGCTCCGTCGCAGGCGCCTCCATCGTCGGACGCCGCGCTGGAGCGGTCAGGGCTGCCTCTTCGTGAGGAGCGCGAGATGCCGAGGCTGTCTCCGCGGTCGGCGTCGCGGCAGGCCCCTCCTCGACCCGACGTGGCGGCGGCCGGTCTCGCCCGACGCGGGGGCGACGCTCGCCGCGCACCGGGGCAGCGCCCCGGGAAGGCCGCGAGGTGCGCACCGCGCACCGGTCGTCCCGGTCCGGACGCAGGCGGCTGCGCGGATTCACCTCCGCCAACATCGAAGGGTCCACAGGCTCCACCGGGATCTTCGCCTGGATGAACGCCTCGATATCGGGCAAGCAGAAGGCGTAGGTCTCGCAGACAAAACCGATCGCATCACCCGCGGCCCCGGCCCGCGCGGTCCGCCCGATGCGGTGGACATAGTCCTCGGGATCCTCGGGCAGGTCATAGTTCACCACATGGGTCACGTCCGGAATGTGCAGCCCGCGCGCGGCCACATCGGTACCGACCAGGACAGGCAATCTCCCCTCGGTGAAGTCCTTCAGGAGCTTGAGCCGCTTCTTCTGGGGCACATCGCCTGAGAGCACGGCGGTATCGATTCCGTTACCCTGTAAATAGCCCCAGACCCGATCTGCCTCTCGCTTGGTATTGACGAAGACCATGATGCGCGAGTCGTTCCAGCCGCGGACAAGACCCAACAGCAACGGGATCTTCTCCTCGTTCGAAGTCATGTAGCAGCATTGCCGGACGCGATCCGCCGTAATCGTCTCGGTCTCGATCTTGACGAGCTGGGGATGATTCATGTGCTCGTAGGCGAGCTCGGTCACCCGATACGAGAGGGTCGCCGAGAACAGGAGCCCCTGGCGGTCCTCCGGGGGCGGCATCCGGCGGAGCAAAAAACGAATGTCTTTGATGAATCCGAGATCGAACATGCGGTCTGCCTCGTCGAGGACGACCGCCTCGATCGCCTGCAGGTCGAAGACACGCTGCTTGAAATAATCGATCAGGCGCCCGGGTGTACCGATGAGGATGTCTACTCCGGCGGCGACCGTGTCGCGCTGCTCTTGATACCCAGCTCCGCCATAGACCACGGCGAATCGCAGACCGGTATGCTTCCCCAGAGTCTGTGTATCCCGATGGATCTGTACGGCAAGCTCGCGAGTCGGGGCCAGGATGAGCGCCCGCGGGTGCGCTATTTGCCCCACCGGTGGTTGAGGGTTCCGGAGCAGGCGCTGCATCAGGACGATCAGAAAGGCGGCAGTCTTCCCGGTCCCGGTCTGGGCTTGACCGGCGACATCCCGACCGGCGAGTGCGATCGGCAGGGTCTGCGCCTGAATGGGTGTGCAACGGGTGAAACCGGCCTCGTTGAGGCCATCGAGGATCCGTTGATCGAGCGCGAAGCTGTCGAAGCGGGTCTGAGAGAGATGTGTGTCGGTCATGACGTGGGGAGTCCCTGGAGCTACGCGCCTCGCAACACGGGCAAGGCTTGCAAATTCTCTTCGCTTTGGATCAAATAGCATCTTACTCAAGGGCACATACCAACGCCAATTTAGCCCGCCTGAAACGCGACCCGATCGCGCCACGCCCCAGCGACCAGTCCGCGCAGCCGTCATCCGCACCACCCGATGCGATCCTTTGACTGTGCCGACATGACAGGCCATGCCGAAACAAACGCCTATTCAAACCCCAGCGCGTGCTGACTAACCTGATGGGAGATCACTTCAGTGAGCGATAGCATCGTCCATGTGACCGATGATTCATTCGAAGACGAGGTTTTGAAATCCCCCGAACCCGTGCTCGTAGACTACTGGGCCGACTGGTGCGGGCCCTGTAAGATGATTGCCCCCGTGCTCGACGAGATCGCCGGTGAGTACGCCGGTCGGATCAAGGTCGCCAAGCTCAACATCGACGAGAACCCCAATACACCCCCGAAGTACGGGATCCGCGGTATCCCGACCCTGATGCTCTTCCGGCAGGGAGAGGTCGAGGCGACCAAGGTCGGGGCCGTGTCGAAATCACAGTTGACAGCCTTCATCGACAGCAACCTTTAGACCCGAACCGCGAAAAGATTCCCCGCCAGCCCGCAGATGCAAGCAGATTGCGGGCCGGGCTCCACCCAGCGTCACAGGCAATCGATCGATACGCTCTCGGGGCGGCCATCGCGGCACTCCTCCCCGATATGCATACGCCCCAAGCCGCATCCTCGCGCGACACGGATCATCCGTGGGGCGTTGCCGTCCATCCCTCACCTCCGCCTACGATAAAAAATGTGATGAATTTAACCGAATTGAAGAAAGCGCCCGTACCCGAGCTGGTTGCACTAGCACAGTCCATGGAGATCGAAGGCGTCGGGCGGTCGCGCAAACAGGACCTGATCTTCGCCATCCTCAAGGCACAGGCCAAACGCGGCGAGGACATCTATGGCGACGGGGTGCTGGAGATCTTGACGGACGGCTTTGGATTCCTGCGCTCCGCGGACGCCTCCTATCTCGCCGGGCCGGATGACATCTATGTCTCGCCGAGCCAGATCCGCCGCTTCGCACTGCGCACCGGCGACACCATCTCCGGCAAGATTCGGCCGCCGAAGGACGGCGAGCGCTATTTCGCGCTGCTCAAGGTCAACGACATCAACTTCGACCGGCCCGAGAACGCCAAGTCGAAGATCCTGTTCGAGAACTTCACGCCACTGTTCGCCAACAAGCGGCTCACCCTGGAGATCGGCAACGGCAGCACCGAGGACATCACGGCGCGAACCATCGATCTGGTGGCCCCCATCGGCAAGGGTCAGCGCGGACTCATCGTCTCGCCACCCAAGGCCGGTAAGACCATGATGCTTCAAAACATCGCCCAGTCGATCGGCCACAATCATCCGGACTGCTACCTGATCGTGCTGCTGATCGACGAGCGCCCGGAAGAGGTGACCGAGATGGCGCGCTCGGTTCGCGGCGAGGTCATCTCCTCCACCTTCGATGAGCCCGCGACACGCCATGTCCAGGTCGCCGAGATGGTCATCGAAAAGGCCAAGCGCCTGGTCGAGCATAAACGCGACGTGGTGATCCTGCTCGACTCCATCACCCGCCTCGCCCGCGCCTACAACACCGTCGTACCCTCCTCAGGCAAGGTCCTCACAGGTGGTGTGGATGCCAATGCGCTGCAGCGTCCGAAGCGCTTCTTCGGTGCAGCACGCAACGTCGAGGAGGGCGGCAGTCTCACCATCCTGGCGACGGCCCTGGTCGACACGGGCTCGCGCATGGACGACGTCATCTACGAGGAGTTCAAGGGCACCGGCAACATGGAGATTCACATGGATCGCCGCATTGCCGAGCGCCGCATCTTCCCCGCGATCAACATCAACCGCTCGGGCACCAGACGCGAAGAGCTGCTGATGAACCCGGCGGAGCTGCAGAAGATGTGGATCCTGCGTAAGATCCTGCACCCGATGGACGAGCTCGCGGCGATGGAATTCCTGCACGACAAGCTCAAAGCGACCAAGACCAACGATGAGTTCTTCTCGTCGATGAAGGGTTGAATCGCGTCGCGGAACGACATGCATGGTCTGGAGCGAGCCCTCGGTCTCAGATGCCCCAACGACATCTCGGTCGACCCGATTTGAGGATGTCTTTTGTTTGTTTCTAAGCCGCGTCCTGCGCGGGTTCCCTGGAGCCCCCCGGGCCGCGCCGTCCAACGCAACACCCTTGTGCGCCCGGGACGCGTCTTAGATGCGAGAGCCGAAACCGCTACGTCCGCTCTGGCCCCCGCTCGTGAAACGGGACACGCGCGGCAAGCCGCGCGGTCGCGGCCAAGAGGCAACGGAGGCCCGGCGTCAGTCGCGTATCCCACTGACGCATCATGAGATCCTGACCCTCGCGGAGCCCTTTACGCGTCGTGGGCGCAACGTCGATCTGGCGGGGAGCGACCGGCTGGCACGACGGATTCTGTTCAAGCCGACCCATCATTCGAACAGGCCCGAGGGTCCCGCGAGACTGACCGAATGGCTTCTGCTGGAGAACCCGGGTCGCAGACACTTTCGTTTGACCCGGACGCTGACCGATGAAACGGGGTTGACTGCCACACTGCGGATCGACGGCCCAGATCCGGGGCAGCTCATCGAAGCGGTCGATGCGGTCGATCCAGGTCACCAGTTTCCCGCCTTCGGCGGTCTGCGCGTCGCGATAGACTATCGCATCGAGACCGATCGCCAGACCGCCGGCGAGGCTCCGCCCCGAAGCACCCTCGTCCTCTTACGCGCGACGACCAAACTCGATGGCATCACTGCCACCCTCGACGCTCAGGTCGGTCACGGGATGCCTGCCGAGATCAGCCTGCGGACGCCCCCCGAGCGATCGATTGCACCACCTGAAGACCTCTTTGCGGTCCTGGGATGGGCCTGGCGGCCTCTGCGTCCGATCGAAAATGGCTGGCGCGCCCATCTCCGGATTCCCAGCTCGGAGCCGGCACGCACGCCGGATGTCGAAGCCAAGCTCGCAAGAACCCTCGAGCACCTCGTGGAGACGCTGAGGGCGCCGCCCGAGCGCTTCCACCAACGCTGGCAGCGGGCACGGTGGCATGCGCTTTTGCGACGGGCGCTAGGGCTCCTCACGGTCGTCGGCCTGCTGGTGCTGGGCCCTGCGCTCCTGTTGGTAGGCGCACCCGAGGGCTCACCGCTTCGACTCCTGTCGTTCGGCATGCCAGCACTGCTCATGCTGCTCCTGCTCTCGCGGCACGAGGCCCCGGTCATGAGGATCCCGCCGCTTCCGAAACCCCTCCCCGCAAACGCCTGGACCCCGGACCCTTTCGACGAGGCGAGCCAGTCAAGACCCTAAACAGGCAATCAACGCAGTGACAGGAGGTAAGCGATCATATCCGCAAGCTCCTGCTCGGTCAGGTCGGCCTTGGGCATGGTGGCGGTCGGAATGGCGGCCTTGGGATCGGTGAAGTAGAGCCTTAGCCAGGCCGCATCGCGTCTCTCACCGACCTGGTCGAGCGATCCGCCGAGGTTGGCCATCGGACCCGACTCGCCGGCCACCGTATGGCATAGATTGCACATCCTGGCGTCATAAAGTTGCCGCCCGACCTCGGGATTGCCTCCTTGACCGTGAGCGCTCGCAGCTGAGAGGGCGGAGGTGACGATCAAGGCTGCGCTCAGGTTGTTCCTCATCATCGGGTTCTCCCTTGCGTTGCGTTCTTGCCACTCGAATGCCGGGCACACCTGAGCCGTCAGTCGGGCTCGCCAACCTCTGCGGCTGTGGCTTCTTCACCATCCTCGCCGCCCTTCAGATACGTCAAGAGGTCTTTGTGGCCCACATGGGCGTGACAGGTGACACACACGAGATTGGAGTCGTCTTGAAAGTAGGCCTGGTGGGCAAAGGTCGCGCCCGGAGTCGCGCCCGGAGCATCCCGGAGGTTCGAGTGACACTTCATGCAGCCCGAGTCGTAGACATAGTCCGCTCGACGCTCGAGGTTGCCGATCCAATCCGGCTCGCTGAAGACCGACATCAGCTCGGCCCAGCCATCGTGGATCCCGGTTCGAACCTTGGCGATCAAATAGGCACCCGGGCTGTCATGGGGGAGATGACAGTCGACGCAGGCGGCCGCGAGGCCACCCGGATTCCGGCCACCATGGACATCCTGGTCGTAGGCCTTCGCAAAGGGTTCCATGGAGTGGCAGGTCGTGCAAAAGTCCCGATCCGAGGTTGCCTGAATAGCGGCCTCCGTGAGGACCCAGCCGCCGGCCATCAGGATGGAGAAGGAAGCCAGGGCGAAGAGGCTCAGACCGAGCCAAAACCATTTTCGCATTCTTGTCATGATGGGGATCCTCCCGTCGAATCGATCCGTATCTTCCAGAGCTCATACCAAAAGGCGGTCCCTCAAGACACCGCCGGCCCGGGGCGATGCGACGATCGATAGAAACCGACCTCGGCGATACAGACCTCGGCCTGGAACACACGCCCGATGCCGAGGATACCGAGCTTGGTCAGACGTCGCGTATCGAGTCGCTGGACCAGTCGATGAGGCTCGAACGACTCGAAAGGCAAATAGACCTCTTGCCACTCGGGGCCGGCCGTGAAGGTGGCGCGATAGGACTGCCAGGGTAAGACGGTAGCTGTGGATTTGAGGTGGAGGTTGTAGATCTCGCGGTTGCCCCGGACCAGCAGGCGAACACCCTCGAATCCACTCGCATCCAGTCCCGGATTGACGTCGGCGGGTACTGTCAGGTCCAGGATCGCCTGCACGAAGCCGCCGTTGTTCGCCAGGCTTACATCCCCACTGAGACAGAGCGCCCGACGCCCATCGACCATCTGTCGCGCAATCTTGCCCTCGGAGCGTCCACCCATGACCTGATCGGTCACGGCACGCCAGACCGTTCCGAGCGCCGAGACACCGTCCGAGCGTGAGAAGTCGTCGATAAGACCATCGTCCGCAACCGAGACGTTCAGGATTCCGACCATGAGCATCAACCCCGGTATGATGGAGGAACAATGATGAAACCGCGTCCGGTATGATGTGAGCCTTGCTCGCATTGACTCAGCCTCTGGAGCACGCCATTCGTATAGACACCGTGCCGTTCCGCTCGGAGACACGACTCATCATGATCCTCGCCGCGGCTGCGGCAATCTGGTGGTCTGTCGATCTCGCGAGTGGCGAGACCCTCTCAACCGCGCCCCAGTTCCTTCCGATCTCGGCGAAGGCAGAGATGGGCACGGAAACCATCCTGCTGGAAGTCGCGCAAACTCCGAAGGAACGCGCGCTGGGGCTCATGTTCAGGCCGACCCTGCCGGACGATCGCGGAATGCTCTTCTCCAACAAGCCAGCACGCCCGGCCCGTATGTGGATGAAAAATGTGCCCGTGCCGCTCGACATGGTCTTTGTTCACGAGGGGTTAATCGTCGGCTTGGCCGAGCAGCTGCCGCCTTGCGCCGAGTCACCCTGCCCGACCTATGGGCCATTCGAACAAGCGGTCGATCATGTCATCGAGCTTCGAGCAGGACGCATTGCCGAGTTGGGTCTGCGGCCGGGTGATCAAATCCGAATCACTCGTGTGGGGCCATGACATCCGGCGCGTTCACAGGATTGGACTCATGCCCATGCGGAGGTTCCAAACTCCGAACGACGCATGTCGTCCTAGTCGACGTTTAGCCGCGCAGCCAGACTCGCCTCCGAACAGCCTCCGTGCGACTCACCGACCCCATGAGGGCGCAGCTGATCCGCGCGGTGCCAGCTCTCCGTCAGGCGTGCCGGTCCCTCATAGCAGCCTGGTCAGGGCGTTCAGGAAGGCCGCATTCTCCTCCGCCTGGCCGACCGTCACGCGCAGACAATCCTCCAGCATCGGGTGCGAGCCGTTGAGGTTCTTGATCAAGATACCCTGATCCTTCAAGCCATTGAAGATCGGATCGGCGCGACCCTTCGCGGTTCGAAGGAGGATGAAATTGGCCTCACTCGGATAGGGGCGGACGGCATCCAGGTTCGAGAGCGCCGCGAAGAGACGTGTGCGCTCGGCACGAATCGTCCGCGCCTGCTCGTCGAGAAGTGGTTTGTGGCGCAGCGCGAAGGCCGCGGACGCCTGGGTCAGGATATTGATGTTGTAGGGCAGACGGACCTTGTCGATCTCTGCGAGCCATACGGGAGGACCGACCAGATAGCCGAGGCGCAAGCCGGCGAGGCCCATCTTGGACAATGTGCGCAGCACGAGCAGGTTCGGCCAGTCGCCAAGCAGGCCGAGAAAGCTGCAATCCGTAAAAGGGGCATAGGCCTCGTCGACGATGACCAGACCGGGCGATGCCTCGATGATGCGGACCATGTCGTCGGAATCGAAGCGATTGCCTGTCGGGTTGTTCGGATAGGCCAGATAGATCAAGGCCGGTTGATCCTGTGCAATGGCGTCGAGCACCGCCGGCAGGTCGACCGAGAAGTCGTCCGGACGCAGGGGCACACCGACATATTCCATGCCGGCGAAACGGGCGATCATGCGATACATCACGAAACTCGGATCCACCGACAGGATCTTGCGTCCGGGCTCGGCGACGGCGAGGGCAAGCATCTGGATCAGCTCGTCGGACCCGTTTCCCAGGAGCAGGCCCAGATCCGACGGAATGCCCATCGCCTCGCGCAATGCGGCCTGGACGATCGAGCCCTGCGGGTCCGGATAGCGATTCAGGGCGACGGAGCTCAGGACATCGAGCCATTCAGCCTTCAGGCTGTCCGGCCAGCCATAGGGGTTCTCCATCGCATCGAGCTTCACCAAACCGGCGGGATCCGGGACATGGTAGGCCGTCAGGGCACGGATGTCGGCGCGAATGAGCCGGGCGATTTGGTCATGCATGTTCGTCTTTAATCCGAATGTTCAACACGAGGTCGCGAAGGCATTGGCTTCTCAAGGACGTCCTGCTGCTCGCCTCTTCGCATGCGAGTCATCCTTTGACGGAAATCGCCTTGAGGAAACGCCGATCAAAGGAGCATGTCCGGCGATACATGGATGTATCGCCAGGGATGGCAAATGATCAGCCTCTCGTCAATCGTCGCCAGGTGACCCGACCGCATCACGGTACTCGGCAGATCGTGCATGCGCCGTGAGCCCCTCGCCCCTGGCCAGGACCGAGGCGGTCTTGGCCAACCGGGCTGCGCCCTCGGACGAGGCCATGATGAGGCTGGATCGTTTCTGAAAGTCGTAGACCCCGAGAGGAGAGGAGAATCGCGCCGTGCGCGAGGTCGGCAGGACATGGTTCGGCCCCGCGCAATAGTCACCGATCGCCTCTGCCGTGTAACGCCCCATGAAGATGGCACCGGCATGCCGAATACGACCCACGATCGCCTGCGGGTCCTCGACCGACAGCTCCAGATGCTCCGGGGCGATCCGGTTGGCGACGGCAATGGCGTCATCCAGGTCGCTCGCCTGAATCAGCGCCCCACGTGAACGCAAGGCGGTCGCGATAATGGTCTCGCGCTCCATGGTCGGCAGCAACCGCTCGATACTGGCCGCCACCCGATCGATGAATGCGCCGTTCCAGCTCACCAGGATGGATTGGGCGTCCTCGTCGTGCTCGGCCTGCGAAAAGAGATCCATGGCGATCCAGTCCGGGTCCGTTCCGCCATCGCAGATGACCAGGATCTCGGAGGGACCGGCGACCATGTCGATGCCGACCTGTCCGAAGACGGCCCGCTTTGCCGTAGCGACATAGATGTTGCCTGGCCCGACGATCTTGTCGACACACGGGATGGTCTCTGTCCCGAAGGCGAGTGCCGCGACGGCCTGAGCCCCGCCGATGGCAAAGGCCCGATCCGTGCCGGCAATATAAGCCGCGGCCAGGACCAGCTCGTTCATCTCGCCGTCAGGTGTGGGCACCACCATGATGAGCTCGCCGACCCCGGCGACCTGGGCGGGGATCGCGTTCATCAGAACGGAGGACGGATAGGCCGCCTTGCCCCCCGGCACATAGAGACCGACGCGATCCAGGGGGGTGACCTGCTGACCAAGCAGGGTTCCGTCCGCCTCCGTGTAGCTCCAACTCCCGAGCTTTTGATGCTCGGCGTAGGCGCGGATACGCGAGGCGGCAGTCTCCAGCGCCTGGCGCTGCGACGCTGGCGTGCGTCCCCACGCGCCTTCCAGGCGCTCCTTCGGGATCTCGAGATCGGCGGCCGATGCAGGTGTCCAGCGATCGAAACGCGTCGTGTAATCCAGGAGCGCCGCATCCCCGCGCGTGCGCAGATCGCGGATGATGTCGGTGACTGTCTGCTGGACCTGCTCGTCCGAGACCGAGTCCCAGGCGAGCAGGTCATCCAATGCGGTCTGGAAGTCGGAATCCCTCGTCGAGAGGCGTCTGATCGGGTTCACGGATGCTCAACTCCTCGACCCACTCGAGGGGGCCGATTGGATTGGGTTCGACCGGCCGGCGACGGCCTCGCGCAGGGCGTCCAACAAGGCGGTCACGGCAGCATGCTTCATCTTCCAGGATGCCTTGTTGACCACCAGGCGAGAGCTGATGTCGGCGATGTGCTCGAGCGGGACCAGTCCATTGGCCTTCAGGGTATTCCCGCTCTCCACCAGGTCGACGATGCGGTCGGACAGACCGACCAGGGGGGCCAGCTCCATCGAGCCATAGAGCTTGATGATCTCGACCTGCTCGCCCTTGGAGGCGTAATAGCGCTCGGCGCTCTTGACGTACTTTGTCGCGATCCGCGTCCGCCGCGTGGTCGGGGCGGCAACGTCCGGCAGCCCGGCCACCATCAGGCGGCAGCGCGCGATCCCGAGATCGAGCGGCTCGTAGAGCCCCTCACCTCCGTGCTCGAGCAAGACGTCCTTGCCCGAGACACCCAGATCCGCCGCGCCGTATTGGACATAGGTCGGCACATCACTCGCGCGAATGATGAGGAAACGGACCCGTGGCTCATTGGTCTCGAGAATCAGCTTACGGCTGGTCTCCGGGTCGTCGATCGGATGGATCCCGGCATGGGCCAGCAGGGGCAAGGTCTCGTCGAAGATCCGACCCTTGGAGAGCGCAATGGTCAGCTGCGTGTCGAGGCTCATGATGCAACCGTCTTGCTTGAGCTTCCGGAATGGATCCGGCGAATCACCGCACCAAGCGTCGATAGCTTTTCCTCGATGTTGTCATAACCGCGGTCGAGGTGATAGATGCGATCGATCAGCGTCTCGCCGGAGGCGACCAGACCCGCCAGTACCAGACCCGCGGATGCCCGCAGATCAGTGGCCATGACGGGTGCAGCGGTCAGGCGCTCGACCCCCCTGCAGATGGCGACGTTGCCCTCGATGCGGATATCCGCACCCATGCGCTGCAGCTCCTGGACATGCATGAAACGATTCTCGAAGATGGTCTCGGTGAGCGTCCCGACACCCTCGGCGACACTGTTCAGGGCGCAAAACTGGGCCTGCATGTCGGTCGGGAACGCTGGATAGGGGGCCGTATGGATGTCGACGGCAAGGGGACGTCTTCCCTGCATATCGAGCATGATGGAGTCCGTGCCGACCTCGATCTCGGCACCGGCCTCGCGCAACTTATGAAGCACGGCATCGAGACAGTCGGGCCGGGTCTGCGCGACGGTGACGCGACCACCTGTCATGGCCGCACCGACCAGAAAGGTTCCGGTCTCGATCCGGTCGGGCATGACCTCATAGCTGGCCCCACCGAGACGGTCCACACCCTGCACATGGATGCGATCGGTTCCGGCGCCCTCGATCTGCGCCCCCAAGGCGATCAGGAACTCGGCAAGATCGATCACCTCAGGCTCGCGGGCCGCGTTCTCGATCAGGGTCTCGCCCCGTGCCAAGGTGGCCGCCATCAGCAGATTCTCGGTGCCGGTGACCGAAACCATGTCCATCACCAGCCGTGCGCCGCGAAGGCGCGGCGCGCGGGCACGGATATAGCCGGCCTCCACCCGAATCTCAGCGCCCATGGCACGCAGCCCCTCGATGTGGAGGTTCACCGGACGCGCACCGATGGCACAGCCTCCGGGCAGCGAGACATCGGCCTCTCCGTAACGCGCGAGCAGGGGACCGAGCACCAAGATCGAGGCACGCATCGTCTTGACCAGCTCGTAGGGGGCCGCAAAGCTCGTCAGCTCGGAGGGTTGGACCTCGACCCGCAGACCGTCCCGGAGGCTGAGGCGTGCACCCATGCGGCCGAGAAGCTCCAGTGTCGTGTTGATATCGCGTAGGTGCGGGATGTTGCCGAGTGTCACCGGCGCATCGGCCAAGAGGGTGGCGGCGAGGATCGGAAGCGCCGCGTTCTTCGCGCCCGATGCGCGAACCTGGCCCTGCAAGGGTTTACCGCCTGTGATGAGGAGCTTATCCATTGAGTCTCTTGGGCTCGGAGGTCCCGACGGGCAGCAGTGACTCCAGGTTAGAGACAGCGGCGATCCGCACGAGCGAATCCGGCAGGTTTCGATAGGTCAGCGTGACCCCTCGCTCGCGCGCTATATCCAACCACTCCAGCAAGAGAGCGAGTCCGGCGCTGTTGGCGGCCTGGACGCCGGCGAGATCGATATCGACCTTGGCGTCGCGCTTCAGACAGGCGCGTCCGCTCGCGGCAAGCCGAGTCACGGTACCGAAATCCAGGACCCCTTCCAAGCAGAACCGCCCCTCGCCGCAAGGCGTCAGACGCGCTTCCGTCATTCGCGGCCTCGAGTGTTCATATCGTCAAGCCGCGCGATCAGACCATCGATACCGCTCTGGCGGATCTCGTTGTTGAAGGTCGTGCGATAGTTCCCGACCAGACTCGCGTTGTTGATCACCACATCGTAGACCTTCCAGGCGCCACTGCTGTTGTGCATCCGATAGTCGACCGGGATCGGGGCAGACCCGGCCCCGCGAATCTCGGTGGAGACGGTGACGGTGGAAGCACGGCTGCCGGGCTTGACCGGAAGATAGTGAATCGTTTCACCCGAGTAGTTCATGATCGAGCGCGCATAGGTCCGGATCAGGACCTGCTTGAACTCATTGACTAACGCGCGCCGTTGTGCCGGGGTCGCGTCGCGCCACGCCTGGCCCACCGCACCCTGAGTGATCCGCTCGAAGTCGAAATGGGGCGCAACACCGCTCTCGATCATGCCGTAGATCAGCGATGGATTGCGCTCGGCCTCGGCGCGGCGTGCCTCCAGGGTCTTCAACATCTGCTCGGTCGTGCGCTTGACCAGGGCCGTCGCGTCATCGGCCGCGGCGAGGGCCGCACCCATGGACAGCAGCCCGAAAAGCGCAATCAAAACGACAATCTGTCTTCGAATCGGCATCAGTCGCCTCCGGCCTTGCTAAAGAGGAATTGTCCGATCATCTGCTCCAGAATCAGCGCCGACTGAGTGTAGGCAATCTCGTCGCCATCTCTCAGGTAGTCCGAGCTCCCGCCCGGCTCGAGGCCGACGTATTGCTCCCCGAGCAGGCCGGCGGTGAAGATGTTGGCAAAGGTATCATCCGGGATCCTGTCCATCGCGGCGTCGACGCGGAGGGTGACGACCGCCTCGTAGGTGTCTTTATCGAAGGAGACACTCTCGACGCGTCCGACCCGCACACCCGCCATGGTGACCGGCGAGCGCGCCTTGAGACTGCCGACGTTGGAGAATCGCGCGGTCAGGCTATAGCCCTCAGCGCTGACCGCAGCACTCAGGTTACTGACCTGCATGGCCAGGAAAAAGAGGGCCACGAAGCCCACGGCCATGAAGAGGCCGACCAGGATCTCGGTGCCACGTTGCTTGCCCATCCAATCACTCTCCGAACATCAAAGCCGTCAGAACGAAATCGAGCCCGAGCACCGCCAGTGCCGCATGGACCACCGACCGGGTCGTTGCCCGGCTCACCCCTTCGGAAGTGGGGACGGCATCGTGTCCCTGGAACAGGGCGATCCAGGTCACCACGACACCGAAGACCAGGCTCTTGATCACCCCGTTCACGATGTCCTCGTGGAAATCCACCTTGGACTGCATCTGACTCCAGAAGGATCCGGAATCGACCCCCAAGAGACCAACGCCCACGAAATAGCCGCCGAGCACACCGACCGCGCTGAACATCGCCGCCAGAAGCGGCATCGCGATCAATCCACCGAAGAAGCGAGGGGTCAGGATGCGGCGCACCGGATCGACCGCCATCATCTCCAGACCCGACAACTGCTCGGTGGCTTTCATGAGACCGATCTCGGCGGTCAGGGCCGAGCCGGCGCGACCGGCAACCAGCAATGCTGTGACCACGGGCCCGAGCTCTCGGACCAGCGAGGCCGCCACCATCACCCCGAGACTCTCCGCAGCACCGAACTGGGCGAGGACGTAATAGCCCTGGAGCCCCAGTACCATCCCGACGAATAGCCCGGAGACCCCGATGATCAGGATCGAGAGCACGCCGATATTGAAGACCTGCGCCGTGAGCAATCGGGGGCGGCGGAGGATCTCCCCGACACCGGACACCATGCCGAGGAGGAGCAGATGCGCACGACCCAGCCGCTCGAGCGCGCCGAGACCGCTTCGTCCGAGTCTCGCCAGACCATCAAGCAACATCAGGAGCCACCCCGGTTCAAGAGATCCTCCGCCAGGGTCGGCCCGGGATAATGAAAGTGCACGGGACCGTCCGGCAGGCCGTCGATGAATTGACGGACCCAGGGCGAGCGATCCGCCTCGATCTCATCGGGCGTCCCCCGCGCGATGACCTCGCCGTGGGAGATCACATAGACGTGGTCGGCGATGCTCATGGTTTCGGCCACGTCGTGGGAGACCAGGACACTCGTCAAGCCGGCGGCGTCGTTGAGCTGCCGGATGAGGATCACCAGCATGCCCATCGAGATGGGGTCCTGCCCCGTGAAGGGCTCATCGTATAGGATCATGTCGGGATCCAGCGCAATCGCACGGGCGAGTGCGACGCGTCGCGCCATGCCGCCCGACAGCTGGTTCGGCATGAGGTCGCGGGCGCCTCGCAGGCCCACCGCCTCGAGCTTCAGCAGCACCAGCTTGCGCAACATCGAGGGATCCAGATCCGTATGCTCGCGTAGCGGATAGGCAACGTTGTCGAAAACGTTGAGATCGGTCAAAAGGGCCCCGCTCTGGAACAACATGCCCATACGTCGCCTGAGCCGAAACAGCGCCGCCTTGCCCAGCGCGTGGACAGGCTGACCGTCGACCTCGACGCTGCCCGCGTCGGGACGCAATTGCCCCGTGATGAGTTTCAACAGGGTTGTCTTGCCCGTGCCGCTCGGACCCATCACGGCGGTCACGGCGCCGCGATGGATATCCAGATCGACGTGGTCAAAGACGACCTGCGGTCCACGTCGAAAGCAGAGGCCCCGGATCTTGACGAGTATCTCGTCCTGGGGACGCTGTCGATTCTCGCGCCTCACGGACGCCGGGACGCCATCATCGGCGTCGGGCGAACGCGATCCCGGAGCGGGGTTTGCGGCGCGGCGTGCGTCTGTGGGACCTTGTCTTCCCATACTGTCCTGGCGCGGTCGACGCGATTCCAAAACGGCCCATTCTCAGGGCCTTGTGATGATGCGTCAAGTGAAGCCGAGCAACTCGACCAGCGCCTGCCATCGGCGCACATCCTCGACTCGAGCCTGCCCCATCAGTACAAGCGTCGGCCGCCCGGCCGCGGCCGCGGCGACCCCTTCCAGCCAGAGCCTCGCCGAACGGAGATCCTCGGTGTGCGTCTCGGGCACCCGGCAGGCCAGTCTCGAGGCGCTCGAATCGGCCAGCGCGGACGAGGATCCGACAGACTCATAGACAGGCTCGACCAGGCCGGTCTCTTCCCGGACATCCCGGCTGGCCACCCATCCTCCGAAGCGATCATCAAGCATGTCTCGGGCCAGGGCGCAGACACCGGTACCCGGACCGACGCCTTCAACCTCGAGAAAGAAACGAAACCTCGCCGGCACATCGAGGCGCCATTGACCGATGAGCCGCGGATCGGCTGAGCACCACTCCGGCGCGGCAACCAGAAGGCCGTCAAGCTCGTTTGCCAGATAGGTCAAACGCCATTCCGGTGGCAGACCATCGGGATAGAATGACATCTCATCCGGGGCCGGGTCCCAGCCCGTTCTCAGGGGAAGGATGCGAATCGTCATCTTTGATGGCTCCGGGTTGATGGATGCTGATCAGGTTGCCCTGCAGGTCGGGGCTCGCTCACGGGACATGAGGGCTCAGCTTGGTGTATTTTGCGTTTCGCCATTCCGCCGATGAGCGGATCGACGCGATGGAGGATTCCAGGTCAGCATGACAGAGCGACGCAGACTCGGCACCCCGCAGGCAGGACTCGGAGTGGACGAGCCAGCCAAGATCAAGGCGCTCGGGCGTGCCGTGATCGAGACAGAGGCCGCGGCAGTGACCGCCCTGGCCGATCGGATCGATGACGCCTTCGTGGCCGCCTGCCGGTACATGTTGGCCTGCGAGGGTCGCATCGTCGTGCTGGGGATGGGGAAATCAGGCCACATCGGCGGTAAGATTGCGGCAACCCTGGCGAGCACCGGAACCCCCGCCTTCTTCGTCCATCCCGGCGAGGCGAGCCACGGCGACCTGGGGATGATCACGCCGCGCGACGTCGTACTGGCCCTGTCCAACTCGGGCGAGACTGCCGAGCTGCTGACACTCCTGCCTCTGCTCAAACGCCTTGGCGTGCCTTTGGTCAGCATGACGGGCAAGCCCGAGTCGACCTTGGCGCGGGAGGGCGACGTCCACATCGACGTCAGTGTGGCGAGCGAGGCCTGTCCGCTCGGTCTGGCGCCGACCTCGAGCACGACGGCGACGCTGGTGATGGGCGATGCCCTCGCGATCGCACTCCTGGAGAGCCGTGGATTCACTGCCGAGGACTTCGCGCGCTCCCATCCGGCAGGCAGCCTGGGGCGCCGGCTGCTGCTGCATGTCGATGAGGTCATGCATCGCGGCGAGCGGTTGCCGATGGTGCCTCTGGGCACGACCCTTCGCGCCACGCTGGAGGAAATGTCCCGCAAAGGTCTGGGTATGAGTGCCGTGGTCGATACAGAGGGTCGATTGGCCGGCATCTTCACGGATGGCGATCTCCGTCGAGCCCTCGATGGCGGGCTCGATATCCACCGCACGACGATCGACCGGGTGCTGACCCGCAACTGCGTCACCATCGAAGCGGATGCCCTGGCCGCCGAGGCAGTGCGCCTGATGGAATCCAAGTCCATCAATGGCCTGGTCGTCACCGACGAGACCGGCAGACCGGTCGGTGCACTGAACATGCATGATCTGTTGCGGGCGGGGGTCATCTGATCGCTCCAAAAGACAAGACCTGTCCCTCGATCCGGACTCGAAACCCAGCGACATCAAGGGGAACGACTCGATGCAAGACATCCTCGAACGGGCCGCCCGAATCCGCCTCGTCATCTTCGACGTCGACGGTGTGCTGACCGACGGCAGCCTCTATCTCGGCGACGACGGCCAGGAGTACAAGGCATTCAACTCGCGTGATGGACATGGGATGGTCATGCTGCAAGAGACCGGGGTTCTGATCGGCGTCATTACCGGCCGAACCTCGCAGGTCGTCCGAATCCGCATGGAGAGCCTCGGGGTGGCGCATCTCTTTCAGGGATGCCGGAACAAGCTGCCGGTCTACGAGGCACTCAAAGGCGATCTCGGACTCGAAGACGATGTGATCGCCTACGTCGGCGATGACCTGGTGGATCTGCCGATCATGCGCCGGGTGGGCTTGGCGATCGCGGTCGCAGACGCCCACGAGCTGGTGCGTGGATACGCCCATCTCTGCACGCGCGCCCCCGGCGGACGGGGCGCGGGCCGCGAGGTCTGCGAGCTGATCATGGAGGCCCAGGGCACCTGGGCACGGTTTAACTCGGAGCATTCATGACGCTTGCACCGAGACGCGACAAGCAGTATGGGATCCTGTCGGCATCTCGTCCGAGCAAGGCGCCCGGGTGTCTGAAAATGCACCGGGCAAGGGCGCTTTCATGTCTTCGCCTGCTCGCTTGAGACATTCGGGCTAAATGAGCGCACGCATCAAGGTCATCGGCCTGCCCATCTGGTCGACCCAACAATGGTTGCTCGGCGCATTCTTCGTCGCCTCTGGGCTACTCGCCTGGTGGCATCTCCAACCCGCGCCGGAAGAAGCCGCGCCGGAGATCGAGCGAGCGCGGCTCCCGGACTATGTGGTCACGAGCTTCACGGCAGTCGAGACCGATGAAACCGGCAAGCCGAGCCGACGGCTGGTTGCGGAGGAGCTGCGCCAGTATGTCGAGGAGGATGTCTCGGAGCTGGATCGGCCGCGCATGACGCTCTACTCGGACGAGGGCGAGCCCTGGCGCGCGCGCGCGGACAGCGGCCTGATCCTCCCCGGGGGCGAGGAGGTTCAGCTCCGGGGCTCGGTCGAGCTCCGGCGCTCCGGGGACGCGACCCAACGTGCGACCGACGTGGAGACCGAGGAGATCCGTATCTGGCACAAACGCGCCTTCGCGGAGACCGATCAGGCCGTGCGCGTCACAAGCGAGGAAGACCGCCTTGCCGCAACGGGCATGCGCTTGTGGTACGACGACCCCGTACGCGCACAGTTCGATGGTCGTGCGAAGATCTTTATCGCCCCCCAGCGGGCCGAGGAGCCATGAGCAAGCCAGCTTCACCGAGCCAGGGACGTCCCGAAATCCTCGTGGCGGCTTGTCTGGCCATGATCGTCGCCTGGACGCCGGCGGCAGCGCTCAAGGACGACGAGCGTCAACCCATCCTGATCGAGGCCGACGATGTCGAGGTCCTGGAGGCTGAGGGCACGAGCATCTATGTGGGCAATGTCCAGGTCGAGCAGGGCAGCATGCGACTCCTTGCCGATCACGTCACCGTCTATCATCGAGACGACCGCCGTCCGCGCCTGATCATCGCGCTCGGGGCGCCCGCCAGCTTCAAGCAGCTGATGGACAATGACGAGGGCGAGGTCCAGGCGTTCGCGAAACGCATGGAGCTCGACGCCGACAAGGACGAGATCACCCTGATCGAGGACGGATTGCTGATCCAGGGGGCCGACCGGGTCGCCGGTGAGCGCATCGTCTACGATCGCGCCCGCGCCCACTTTCGTGCAGGCGGTTCCGGGCGGGTCAGGATCACCATCACACCGGAGGACCAGTGAGGCCAAGCCGCGTCCGACGGGAGAACCGATGTCTGATCCGGAACCTCCCATCAGAAACGCACGGGGGCCTCGTCGCGGACGCGGTTCGGACAAGCACGTGAAAATATTCAAAAACGCGTCTCCTGTGGGGCCGGAGAGAGCTGACGTCGACCCTGACGACAAGGGCGTCTGTCATGCCGGACACGGCCTAGAGTGATCGAGCATCTCTTGGACATGGGATCGAGCAGGCTGCACGCGGTGCATCTCAAAAAGACTTATCGCGGGCGCCAGGTGTTGCGCGATGTCAGCGTAAGTGTCGGAGCAGGCGAGGTGGTCGGGCTTTTGGGGCCGAACGGGGCTGGCAAGACCACCTGCTTCTATCTGATCGTCGGCCTGATTCCAGCGGACGAGGGGCGCATTGCCCTCAATGGGCGCGACATCACCCTCATGCCCATGCATGCACGGGCGCGCTCCGGCCTAAGCTACCTTGCGCAGGAGCCATCGGTTTTCCGCAAGCTCACGGCACGCGACAATATCCTGGCGATCTTGGAGGCTCGCGGCGACCTCGGTCGCGCGGAGCGCAGACAACGCTGCGAGCGACTCCTCGAGGAGCTGGGGATCGCGCACGTCGGCAGCTCACTCGCGCTCAGCCTCTCGGGCGGAGAGCGTCGTCGCCTGGAGATCGCACGTGCGCTGGCCGTCGACCCTCTGGTGATGCTGCTCGACGAGCCCTTTGCGGGGGTCGACCCGATCGCGGTCGGCGACATCAAGGCGATCGTCTCCCATCTCCGGGATCGCGGTATCGGCGTGCTCATCACGGATCACAACGTCCGCGAGACGCTCGACATCTGCGATCGCGGCTATATCATCAGCGGCGGCAGCGTGATCGCCTCTGGCGTCCCATCCGAGCTGCTGGCGGATCAACAGGTGCGGGATGTCTACCTCGGCGCGGATTTCTCGATGTAAGGCTGGCAGGCGAATGGCGAACCGAGCTCGGTTAGCTGCTTTTTCGCGGATGATGGGTGTAAGATGACATTTGACCCGGGTCCATCACGCCTTCGGGACCGAATCAGCTAGAATCGAGCAGGACGGGCCATTGCTGCTACCCTGATCGGACACCTCGACACGCATCCGCGATTCATGAAGCAATCCATCCAGCTTCGTCTTGGCCAGCACCTGACCATGACGCCTCAGCTACAGCAGGCGATCAGGCTGTTGCAGCTGTCGACGCTCGAGCTCCAAAAGGAGATCCAGGAGGCTCTGGACACCAACTTCATGTTGGAGGAGGGCGACGAGGCGGATCGGTTCAATGGAGCCGAAGCTCGCGAGACCGGCACGATCCAGAGCGAGGCGCTCGAGATCGCTCAGGGGCCGGTCGAGCAGGCCGTCGATCGTGAGGTCCACGCCGAATCCAACGAGATGCCCGAAGAGCTTCCTGTCGACACCTTATGGACCGACGTCTTCGACTCCTATCTTCCGGCGACTGCGCATGGCGCAGACGACGGCTCGGATTTCGACCCATTCGCCCAGCAGAGCCGCCCGCAGACCCTGCTCGATTATCTCGCCTGGCAGCTCAATCTCTGCCGACTGAGCGAGCGCGACAACATGATCGCCCAAGCAGTCATCGACTCGATCGATACCGATGGGTATCTGCGCATCGACCTCGACGAGCTGCTGGTGACCATCGACCACCCGGAGATCAGTGCGGAGGAGGTCGAGGCTGTTGTTCACCGCATTCAATCCTTCGATCCGCCCGGAGTCGGTGCCAGGAGCCTCGCGGAGTGTCTGCTGATCCAACTGTCCCAGATGCCTTCAGCGACGCCTTGGCGCGATGCCGCCATCGCGGTTTGCCGTCAAGGATTCGAGTATCTTCCGAAGAAGGATGTGGTTTCCCTGGCGCGCCAGCTGAAGGAGCCGGAAGAGACCATCGCGCATGCCCTGGTCCTCATTCAGCGGCTGAACCCCAGACCCGGGAGCCTGATCGCCGGGGCGCCCGCCCAGTACGTCGTCCCGGATATCTTCGTTCGAAAACGCGACGGACGCTGGTCGGTCGAGCTAAATCCCGAATCAACGCCTAAACTCAGGGTGAACGCCGACTATGCGAGTCTGATTCGGCGCGCCGATCAGAGCGCAGACAGCATGACTTTGAAGAGTCACTTACAGGAGGCCCGCTGGTTCATCAAGAGCCTTGCCAGCCGCAACGATACGGTGCTTCGTGTCGGAGCCAAGATCGTCGAGATGCAGCAGGAGTTTTTCGAGCATGGTGATGAAGCGATGAAGCCGATGGTGCTGCGCGATGTCGCCGAGGCGCTCGAGCTGCATGAGTCCACCGTGTCCAGAGTGACCACGCAGAAGTATATGCACACACCGCGCGGCACCTTTGAATTCAAATACTTCTTTTCCTCTCACGTCAACACCGCGTCTGGTGGCGAATGCTCGTCGACGGCCATTCGTGCCCTGATCCGCAAAATGATCGCGGCCGAGTCCGCGCAAAAGCCCCTCAGCGACAGCAAGATCGCGCAGGAGCTCGCTGACCAGGGGATCAATGTCGCTCGTCGGACAGTCGCCAAATACCGCGAGGCCATGGGGGTTCCACCCTCGAATGAGCGAAAGCGCCTGACTTGAAAGGCCGCTTGAAACTTAAGGAGTCAAGAGATGCAGATCAACCTGACGGGCCATCACATCGATGTCACCGATGCGCTGAAGGGCTATGTGGACACCAAGTTCGAACGCCTGGCACGGCACTTCGACGACGTGATCAATGCCCATGTCATTCTCAGTGTCGAGAAGCTTGCCCAGAAGGCCGAAGCCACACTCCATATCAACGGCAGTAAGGTCTTTGCCGATTCCGTACACGAAGATATGTATGCCGCGATCGATGCCCTGATCGACAAGCTCGATCGCCAGGTCTTGCGTCACAAGGAGAAGAAGAGCAGTCATCGCGGCGCTGCTGCGAAGGTCATCGAGGCCGATGAGTCAGGGCCGATCTGAGCAGCTTGCGTCCGCTGAGCCACGTCTCGCAATAGCCGGGGTTCGAGCGACGCCACTTTCGTCATCGCAGGACGCATTTCAATCCGGACGCGGTTTTGACGCAACCGACACCTCGTACGGGGTCGCTAGGGCACCGTCCGAGGTGTTTTTGACTGGACCCAGGCTGGAACCCGGTACCCGGGACCTCAACCACAGCCATAACCTCGAGGATCGCTAGGAGACATGACCAGACACCATCGCCCGTTGGACCTCCGCGGGCCTCGATCGACACCCCGGTCACGACCGACCCCGGTGGTTGGGAGCTCATACCGATGCTCAGCCCAGACTTGATCACCGAGGCCAGAATCGGTCAGGGACTCGAGATCGCCAGCAAGAAACGTCTACTCGAGACCCTTGCCGAGCTGCTTGCCAACGATCATCCACGCTTGAGCACCGAGATGGTCTTCGAGCGTCTTTTGGAGCGCGAGCGCCTCGGAAGCACCGGACTCGGTCATGGCGTTGCCCTGCCCCACGCGCGCATCAAGGAGGTCTCTCAGGTCCTGGGGGCCTTCGTTCGAACGGCTAAGGGTGTGGATTACGACGCGTCCGACGGCGAGCCCGTGGACCTCGCCTTCGCGCTCCTGGTCCCCGAGACCGCCACCGAAGAGCACCTCCAACTGCTCGCGCATCTCGCGGGCCGTTTCAGTGAGCCTGCGACCCGAGCGAATCTGCGCAAGGCGGACTCGCCCGCGGCCATCTTCGATCTCTTGAAGGGTGCCTAGACGGCCCGATCGGCCCTCTGTCATGATCGAGAGTCTTCAATCCCTGATCGCCCAGACCGGGCCTCGGCTCAAGCTCCGCTGGCTGACTCCGGCGCCCACGATGCCCCGCCCCCTGCGCGGCGAGGTCTCGGGCGACTCGAGGCAGTCGCTGATCGGCTCCTTGAACTGTATCCATCCCAATCGACTGCAGGTCATCGGCCATGCCGAGCTGCTTTATCTCGCGCACCTGGGCCGAACCGCCTTCGCCGAAACCATCGACAAGCTCTTTGCCGACCGCCCGACGGCCGTGATTTTTTCCGACGGCATCGAGCCGGAAACCGCGCTTCGCGACGCCGCCGAGCAGACCCAAACCCCTCTTCTCGGCTCGTCTCTGGGCGATGAGGAGTTGATCAACCATCTGCGATACTTCCTTACACATGCCCTCGCCGAACGCCGAACCGTGCACGGTGTCTTCATCGAGGTCTTGGGGATGGGCGTGCTCCTGGTCGGCGATCCGGCCGTCGGCAAGAGCGAGCTCGCGCTCGACCTGATCGCGCGCGGCCACCGTCTGATCGCCGATGATGCGCCGCGTTTCGCACGCATCGCCCCGGAGACCCTGGAAGGGACCTGTCCAGAGGCGCTGCGCGATTTCCTCGAGGTCCGAGGTCTCGGAATCCTCAACATCCGCGCCATGTTTGGCGAGGGCGCGGTGGTGCGAAGCAAGACATTGAATCTGATCATCGATCTTCAGCCACTTGACCAACGGCAGCTGGAGTGTATCGATCGACTGAGCGGCAGCCTGTCGGTCCGCAGCATCCTCGGGGTCGCCGTTCCCAATATCACCATGCCGGTCGCACCCGGCCGGAATCTCGCGATCCTGGTCGAGGCTGCCGTGCGGCATCAAATCCTCCGCATCCGCGGGTATGATGCCGGCGTCGACTTCGTCGACCGACAGGCACGCGCCATCAGCATCGATCGACCGGATCCACCGGCATCGCCATCATGACCAAGCCTTTGATCGAAGATCGAACGACCGAAGCGGCGGGCACGGCGGGCACACCCATGAGGCTCGTGATCCTGAGCGGCCTCTCCGGCTCGGGGAAGAGCGTTGCACTCCATACCCTGGAGGACGTCGGTTTCTACTGCATCGACAATCTTCCGCTCTTCTTGCTCAAAGATCTCGCCCTCGGGCTCCATGAGGGGCTCGATGATGCACTCATGAGCACGGCGGTCGGAGTCGACGCACGCACCAACCCCGACGAGCTCCGTCATCTCCCCGATCTGGTGCGCGCCGCCCGAGGACGCGGGATCGGCTGTCACGTCCTGTTTCTGGATGCACAGACCGAGACCTTGATCAAGCGCTTCAGCGAAACCCGCCGCAAACACCCCTTGACCCGCGGCGACCGATCATTGGCCGAGGCCATCCAACTCGAGCGTCGTCTCCTCGAGCCGATCCGAAGCTGCGCCGATATCCATATCGACACCACTCAGACCAACGTCCACGAGCTGCGCGATCTGGTGCGCAGCAGACTCGTCGGGGGCGTGTCGCCGAAGGCATCGATCCTGCTGCAGTCGTTCGGGTTCAAGCATGGCGTGCCGCACGATGTCGACTTCGTCTTCGACCTGCGCTGCCTGCCCAACCCACACTGGCAACCCGACCTCAAGCACTTGACCGGGCGTGACCAACCCGTCGTCGACTTCCTCGACGCGAGCGAGGAGTTCTGCCGCATGCGCGAGGACATCCAGGTCTTTTTCGAGCACTGGATCCCACGCTTCGAGACGGATGGACGCAGTTATCTGACCATCGCGCTCGGCTGCACGGGGGGCCAACACCGATCGGTCTACATGGCTGAATCACTGCGCCATCATTTCGAGGAACGCGGTCATCAGGTGATGCTACGCCATCGGGAGCTGCCGTGAGCGTCGGGGTCTTGCTCATCACACATGAGCCGCTTGGCTCGGATCTCATGCGGATCGCGAGCGGGATCCTCGGTGGGAGACCACCGGGGATCGAGGCGATGGAGGTCGTCAACGACGCACCTTGCGAGGTCCTGACCGACGAGGCCGAACGCCGCTTGGAGCGTCTGGATGCGGGCGATGGCGTCCTGATCCTGACCGACCTCTATGGCTCGACACCAGCCAATATCTCCGTGGCACTGCTCGCAGGGAACGATCGGCTTCGCGTCATCGCGGGGGTCAATCTACCCATGTTGCTGCGCGCCTTGAATTACGCCTCGCTGGACCTGGACGCCGTCGCTGAAAAGGCCTTGCATGGTGGTCGCGATGGCGTCCTGCTCTGCGCCCGAAGGGACGACCCCGTATGATCCGAAAAGAGCTCGAGATCATCAACAAGCTCGGGCTGCATGCCCGAGCGGCGGCCAAGCTGGTTCAGTGCGCGAGCCGTTTCGCCAGCCGCATCGAGATCGAGCGGCGGGGCCAGAATGTGAACGGCAAGAGCATCATGGGCGTCATGATGTTGGCCGCGAGCCGGGGCACCCGAATCACCGTCGAGGCCGCGGGGGATGACGAGGAGGCCGCGGTTGAAGCGATCGAAGCCCTGGTCCTCGACCGCTTCGGGGAGTCGGAATGACGACCAGCTTTCAGGGGATCGGGATCTCGACCAGCCGCTCGCTCGCACTCGGACCTGCGTTCGTGGATGGGCGAGGTGGCCGGAGCGTCTCGCTGACCTTGATCACCGCCGATCAGGTCGCCCTCGAGGTCGAGCGGCTCGACCAAGCGGTCGCCGCCGCAAGGCACGCACTGAAGGCGGTGCGTGACCAGATCCCGCGTCATACCCCCATCAACATCGCCGATTTCATCGACACCCATCTCCTCATGCTCGAGGACGCGGCCCTGGTCGAGGAGGTCCGGCGGATCGTCGGCGAGCAGCTCTGTAATGCGGAGTGGGCGCTGCAACTCCAGCGCGACGCACTGGTGCGGGTCTTCGATGAGATGGACGACCCCTATCTGCGCACTCGTCGCGACGATGTCGAGCATGTCGTGCAGCAGATCCAGACCTTCCTGCAGACGGATGCACCTCCCGCGGAGCTGTCGCTGCAGGACCTCGAGGGTCGTGTCGTCGTCGCCCGGGACCTCAACCCGGCGGATGCCATCCTGTTGCGGCATCGTGGGGCCGTCGCATTCGTGACCGAGCTCGGCGGACCCATGTCCCACACGGCGATCCTGGCGCGCAGCCTCGGGGTGCCTGCCGTCATGGGCATCCACAACATCACGCGCTATCTGCGTCATGGCGAGCTGGTCTTGGTCGATGGCGAGACGGGTAGCGTCCTCGCCGACGCCGACCCGCACACGCTTGCGCATTTTCGCGAGCGGCTGCGCGCGATCGAGGCCCGTCAGATCCGCCTCCGTGGCTTGATCGGGCAGCCCTCCATGACCCGTGACGGGGTCGAGATCAGCCTCCTTGCCAATCTCGAGCTGCCCGAGGATGTGGATCTGGCGAAGGCGAATGGAGCCTGCGGGGTCGGACTCTATCGTACCGAATTCCTCTATATGAACCGGCGGGATCTGCCGGACGAGGAAGAGCATCTCGCGACCTATGCCGAGATCGTCGCAAACCTCGACGGGATTCCCATCACGATCCGCACGCTCGACCTGGGTGCGGACAAACAGGTGGATTCAGTCACAGATCTGGCTGTCGGGGTATCCAATCCTGCGCTCGGCCTGCGCGCGATTCGGCTCTGTCTCAAAGAGCCCGACCTGTTCCAACCCCAACTGCGGGCCATCCTCCGCGCATCTGCGCTCGGCCCGGTCCGGCTGATGCTGCCCCTCATCTCGAACGCCCATGAGGTCGACACCGTCCTCGGGCTGATCGAGCAGACCAAGCGCCAGCTCGACCGTGACGGACTCGACTACGATCCTCGGCTACCGATCGGAGCCATGATCGAAGTGCCAGCCGCAGCGCTGACGGCGCGCGCCCTTGCGCGCCGTCTGGATTTCCTCTCGATCGGAACCAACGACCTCATCCAGTACACGCTCGCGATCGATCGTCTCGACGAGAGTGTGAATTATCTGTTCGATCCGACCCACCCGGCCATTCTCCGCCTGGTCCGCATGACCATCGAGGCCGCACGGGCCCTGAACCGACCCGTGAGCATGTGTGGCGAGATGGCGGGCGATCCGCGCTTCACACGACTGCTGCTCGGCATTGGACTCCGCGAGCTCAGCATGCAGCCGGGGGCGATCCTGGATATCAAGGAGGTCGTCCTGCAAGCTGACTCGCGTAAGCTGAAACGGCGTGCGGCACAGCTCTTCGCCCGTCTCGACGATACTGATCCGGGAGCCCTGATCGACGCCTTGAATGCGGCCTGACGCGCGTCCGAGGAGAGGGGCGCTCATTGGCACGGGCTGGAACGCGCATGGATCGGCAGGTGTCGCAATCGACGCGGCTCAAGAATTCGAAAGCATCGCCGAACCCTGATACCGCGTTTACGGCCAGGCCGCTTGATACATTCGAGGCTGTGTGAACGCGAAAACTGCGTGAGTTACGCTGAACGCGGCTCAGACACGCCAGCGCTCCAGGACATCCATGCAGGTCCGGTTCATCTCGGCCGCGCGTTCCGGGCTATCGGCCTCGGTATAGGCACGCAGCTCAGGTGCATTGCCGGACGGGCGCAGATGTGCGACCTCGCCGCTGCTGAAGATGATCCTTAGACCGTCGGTGACGTCAAGATCGGCCACCGGACCAAAGGCGGGGCCGAAGACGCTCTCCACCGCGGTCCTGTCTTGGCAGGGATCACCGCAATGCAGCTCGGCAAGCCGCGCCCGAGCGAGGTCGGTCGGGAAGTCCTTGAGGCGGTCGCTATGGGTGAAACGCTGCGGCAGATCGGCCGCCAAGGCCGAGACGGGTTTCCGCTGCTCGACGCCCGCGAGCAGGATCGTGATCGCCACCAGAACCGCGTCTCGGGTCGGCAAGGCAGGGAGGGTCCGACCCTCTTGCTCGATGTCGGTCGCAAGCAGAAAGCCTCCGTTGGCCTCGTAGCCGACCACCCGGTCCAGACCCTTGTCGATCAGATCCTGCATACCTTGGATCACGAAGGGTGATCCGATCCGGGTGCGCAGTACGGTCTCGAACCAGCCGGAACGCTCCACCGCCGTGTTGCTGCTGACGGGTGTCACGACCCCACGGGCGCCGAGTTGGCGTGCGCAGAGGATCCCGGCGATGTCGCCCCGCAGCCATTCGCCCGTCTCGTCGCCGACCAGCGGACGATCGCCGTCGCCATCCGCCGAGACCAGGGCATCGAAAGCACCGGTCGCGGCCCAGTGACGCGCCAAGGAGATATCTTCAGGACGGATCGCCTCGGTATCGACCGGAACGAAGATGTCCGAATGCCCGAGACGGGTGACCCGCGCGCCGAGCGCCGCGAGCACATCGACATAGGCGCCACGCGCGACGCTGGAATGCTCATAGACACCGACGCGCAAACCCGTCAGACAGCCGGACGGGAAAAAGTCCAGATAGCGCTTCAGATACTCGCGATAGGCGCTCGGATCTTCGGCTGGAAGCGCACCGGACTGGTCATCCACGAAGGCACCGGCCTGGTCGAAGAGCGTATCGCGGACCTGGAGTGGTTGCGCACGGATGCCTTCTTCATCGCGCTTGAGGATCTCGCCGGTGGGGAGATTGAACTTGATCCCGTTGCGGTCATCGGGGATGTGGCTACCGGTGACCATGAGGCTGGGTGCGCCTCGCGCCATCCCCCAGGCAGCGACGGCCGGACTGGGGATATGTCCGAGGTACAAGGGTCGGCAGCCGAGATCGAGCGCTGCGCGGGCACAGGCAATCATGATCCGGGGTGAGCTGGGCCGCAGATCACCCCCGATCCCGACCGTGGCGCCCTGTCCGATGACACCGGTCGCTTGAAGATATGCGAGAAACCCGGCCGTGTAGGCATAGCAGACCCGATCGGTCATGGCCTCGGCCAACCCGCGGGCGCCACTGGTGCCGAACTTCACACCACTCATGTTCATCAAGTCGCCGATTTGCATGCGATCTACTCATATCAACACAAGATTGGAAACGCAAAAACACGCAGAAACGCTATTGTCGATCCAAACCGCATCGTCCCACGTTCTTTGCCATGACTCGAGACTACAGCCGAGTCGACCTGATGGGAGCGGCTTCGGACTCGGCCCGAACCGCGCCGGGGGTCCGCCTGGGGGGATGTTCCTAGGGGTCGTTGATCGGTTAAGCTGGTGGCGGCACCGGCCCGAGCCGCAGGTCATCAAGCCCAGATCAATAATAGGGTTTTCGACAGGCTCAAGCCTCCGGGAGATCTCGCCAGGTCAGTGTGAAGGCGGGATCTCCCAGGCCGCATCTGTCCTGGCCCGCCACCCTGGGTCGACCGGTCCGGGAGCCGGCAACCCTTCCCGACGATGTACACCAGTTTGAGGAGTACCCCCATGTCCGACAAGTCTCGCATCATCCCTCTGGCCTCCGCGGCAACCCTGGCACTCGTCATCGCGCAGGGCGCCGTCGCCGGCTCAGAACCGGTCGCACCCGAAGCCACCCCAGCACCCACCACGGCGCCCACCGACCAGGCGAACGAGCCGGCTCAAGCCCAGGCTGGCGCGCCCGCGGCTGCCGAGGCGCAATCCGAAGAAGCAGCGCCCAAGATGCCGTCATCAGGCGAGGCGGCCCGCGCCAAGGCTGACGAACGTCGTGCCGCCATGATGGCGGAGCGCGAAAAACGTTACGAGGAGCTCCGCGCGAGCGCTGCCGAGATCGGACTTGAGCTGCCTGCGATTCCCCCATGGGATGCGTCCGAGTGGTCGGTGCCCCCCATGCCCGAGCTGCCGGCCATCCCGCAGCGCCGGGGCATGTCGCCCGAAGATATCGAAGCCATGCGTCAGCAACGTCAGGAGATGCGCGAGCAGATGCGGTCCATGACACCCGAGGAACGACGTGTCGTCCGTGAGGCCCATTGGCAGCAGATGCGCGCGGACGCTGCGGAGCGTGGGATCGAGATGCCTGAGACGCCGCCTTGGGCCGAGGCCGAGCAGCGCCGCAAGGAGATCCAGGAACAATTCGAGCAATATCGAAAAACACTCGACGCGATGACCGAAGAGCAGATCGAAGCGGCCCGCGCCATCTTCGGCAGCGCTCCGCCCGTACCTGAATTCCCGAGCATGCCCCCGCAGGGTGGCTACCGATACGGGCCGCAAGGCGGTTATCCGGGCTTCGGAGGCTATCCGGGGGACCAGGGCGGAATGGGTTACCCTCCCATGATGCCCCGCTTCGGCGGACCGGGTTATGACCAGGGACCGCCTCCGCCGCAGGGTTCCAGGTACTGATCGAGCGGATGGCTCCGGCTTAACCGCGGCGAGGAACCGCTGATCACATCCGCGGTTCCCGCGGCACAGGGATGTGCTGCCATTTTCAGTCGCTCGAGGCAGCGACGCCGACCTCCAGCCAGCGATCCAATACGCCTTGAGCCGCCATCACGCCTTGGCGTTGCAAGGCGGAGAAGAGGATCACATCGGCCTGCGCACCAAGGTTCGACACCGTACGCTCCACCGAGAGCTGGGTCGCACGTGCAGCTCCCGTCTTGAGCTTGTCCGCCTTGGTCAGCAACAGGAGCATCGGCAGGTCGGCTCGCATCCCCCAAGCGAGCATCTGCCGGTCGAACTCCGCCAGAGGATGTCGAATGTCCATGACGACGGACAGGCCGACGAGTGACTGGCGTTGCTCGAGATAGGCCGCCATCTGGTCCTGCCACTGCAGCTTGATGGCTTCCGAAACCTTGGCATAACCGTAGCCCGGCAAATCGACCAGACGCCTCGTCTCATCCAGCTCGAAGAAGACCAGCTGCTGGGTACGCCCCGGCGTCTTGCTCGTTCTGGCAAGTGCCTTCTGGTGACACAGCGCATTGATCGCACTCGACTTACCCGCATTCGAACGGCCAGCGAAAGCGACCTCGCGCCCCTCGTCGGCGGGTGCCTGATCGACGCGTCCCGCAGCGGTGAGAAAGTGGGCACGTTGGTAAAATGGATTCATCGTAAGCCGCAGTCAAGGGGAAATGCCGTGTTTCGCTGGAGGGCGCAGCTCGGCGGAAACCAAGGGCCCAGAGCTGGACGCGGCTCAGCTCCAGCACTTGGAGCCGCAAAAGTGAAGGTGGTCCCAAAGGCGGGTGGCCCAGGATGGCCTCTGATGCGTCGCAAGCGCGCCTGCATCGAGGAAAAAACGACTGTAATCCTGGTCGCTCTGAAGAATATGATCGAGCAGCCAGTGCTTCAGATGACGCATCAGGCCCTCATCGATCGGCGCCTGATGATCGGCATCGAGCCGGCGCTGAAGATCCAGCATGCTTCGGATCAGACCCTCATGCTGACCCCTGTGGCGCTCGTAATCCGGATAGCCCAGGATCCGCATCAGGCTCTCCTCGACCGCGAAGTGAATCTTGGTGTACTCGGCGAGTCGCCCGAGGACCTCGAGCTGACGCCCACGTCCGAGATCAGCAACGATCGCGTCCTGCATCTCATTGATCAGATCGATCAGCGCCTGATGCTGTGAATCGATCTCGTCGATGCCGACACTGAGCTCGACCGTCCACTCAACGAACCTGTCCATCATGACCTCCGCTGCCATCCGAGATCGACCGAGACCATGCGGCTGTCAGGACGCGTCATCCGCATCGGCATCCCGCACCCAATCACCGGAACGCCCACCCGCCTTTTCGAGCAGACGGACGTCTTGGATCGTCATCCCCCGGTCAACGGCCTTGCACATATCGTATACCGTCAGCAGACTGACCTGCACCGCGCAAAGGGCCTCCATCTCAACCCCTGTCTGGCCATTGGTCTCGACGGTCGCTCGACAATAGACAGCCGACAAATCCTCACGCGTCTCGAGGTCGATGGCGACCCTGGAAAGATTCAAGGGATGACAAAGGGGCACCAGCTCGCTGGTGCGCTTGGATCCCATGATGCCGGCGATGCGCGCGACCCCCAGCACGTCCCCTTTGCGGTGCTCGCCATTCCGGATCAGGTCCAGCGTCGCCGCATCCATCCGGATGATCCCCTCGGCGACCGCGCGGCGCCGGGTGACGGCCTTGTCGCCCACATCGACCATGTGGGCCGCGCCGTTCCCGTCAAAGTGTGTCAGCGACATGAAGGATCCCGGTCGGCAGCCTCGATCAAACCGAGTCACGGTGAGACGCCCAGACCCGTGCAGACCCGTGCAAGACGGAAATCGCCTTAGAACGCCGGCTTCTCGGGTGCCTCTTCGAACATCTTCACGCTGCTCATGATCTCGTCGCGAGCCTCTTCGCGACCGCCCCAGCCCATGACACGGACCCATTTGCCTTCGTCCAGATCCTTGTAGTGCTCGAAGAAGTGAGCGATCTGGTCCAGGAGATGGGGAGGCATGTCGCGGAAGCTCTCGACGTTGCGGTAGCCCTTGAACAGCCTGTCGATGGGCAGTGCCAGGATCTTGGCGTCATCGCCTGATTCGTCGGTCATCTTGAGGACGCCGATGGGACGACACTTGATCACGGATCCGGAGATCAGCGGATATGGCGTGACCACGATCACGTCGACCGGGTCCCCGTCGGCCGAGAGTGTGTTGGGCACATAACCGTAATTGCAGGGGTAATGCATGGCCGTAGACATGAAACGATCCACGAACATGGCACCCGTCGCCTTGTCCATCTCGTACTTGACAGGCTCGGCATGCGACGGGATCTCGATGATGACATTGATTTCATTCGGGATGTTGTCGCCACGCGAGACGCGCTTCGGATCCATTGGTCAGCCTCTTGAGTGTCGGTGCGAGCGCCCGGAGACAACCGGAACGCCGGAGACCGGCGGGTCGCAGTGGGCCTGCTCGCATTCAGTGCGAGGATTGTAGCCCATCGCCCATCGGGAAATCCCAATGATCGACTCCGAAGACCTGCTCCAACTCCCGGATCAGGCCGTCCACTGCCGCCCGTCCATGCTCAGGATGCACCTCCCAGAGCAGGAGGCGCACGAAATTGCGGTTGCAGCCGCCACCGAGCTGGAGTCGGGTCCGGATGAGCTCGCGGGCACGCTCGCGCGTCGTCACCCGATCTCGAACGGCGCCAGCTTCTTCTCGACGGCGACATTCTTGAGCGTAACGTACTTCGGCAACCCCTTCTCGAACGGCGGATAGTCTTCGCCCTGGATCAGCGGGATCAGGTACTCCTTGCAGACCGGCGTGATGCCGAAGCCATCCTCTGAGATGAACTCGCGCGGCATGAACTTCTCGACGTTGGCGACCTCGGACAGGGGCGCCTCGCCGACCTCCCAGCGATAGGGATCCTGACTGACCCGCTTGATCGTCGGCATGATGGCATTGTGCCCGGCGAGGGCAAACTCGACGGCCGCCCGGCCCATGGCGTAGGCCTGCTCGACATCGGTTTTGGAGGCCAGATGACGGGCTGCGCGCTGGAGATAGTCGGCGACCGCCCAGTGGAACTTATAGCCGGTCGCGTCCTTGATCATGTTGGCCACCACGGGCGCGGCACCGCCCAACTGGGCATGGCCGAACGCATCGCGCGTGCCCTGCTCGGCAAGGAAACGTCCGTCGGGATACTTCGCCCCCTCGGAGACCACGACGGTGCAGTAGCCATGCTGCTCGACCTTCTGCTTGACCGCGGCGAGGAAGCGCTCCTGGTCGAATTCGATCTCGGGAAACAGGATCATGACCGGGATGTCATGGTCCTCCACCAAACCGCCAGCAGCGGCGATCCAACCCGCATGGCGCCCCATCACCTCGATCACGAAGATCTTGGTCGATGTCTTGGCCATGGAGCGCACGTCGAACGATGCCTCCAGGGTCGAGGTGGCGATGTACTTGGCGACCGAGCCGAATCCCGGGCAGTTGTCCGTGATCGGCAGATCATTGTCGACCGTCTTGGGCACATGCACCGCCTGGACAGGATAGCCCATGGTCTCCGAGAGCTGGGAGATCTTGTAGCAGGTATCGGCCGAGTCGCCGCCGCCGTTGTAGAAGAAATAGCCGATGTCATGGGCCTTGAAGACCTCGATCAGCCGCTCGTACTCGCGCTTGTTGGCCTCAAGGCTCTTGAGCTTGTAGCGGCAGGACCCGAAGGCGCCGGATGGCGTATAGCGCAAGGCCGCGATCGCCTCGTCGGATTCGCGGGTCGTGTCGATCAGATCCTCGGTCAGCGCGCCGATGATGCCGTTGCGCCCGGCATAGACCTTGCCCATCTGCGCCGAGTGAAGACGTGCCGTCTCGATCACGCCGCAGGCCGAAGCATTGATCACAGCGGTCACACCGCCGGATTGAGCATAGAAGGCATTCTTGGCTGTCATGTGTGTCCCCTTATTTCTATTTAGGTTTGATGCTGAAGGCTATGGCGTCGGTGGCCGAGGTCGGGTCAGCGCCGACGAGCAGGCAGGTCACCAGGCTGCTCGGCGACATCGTCGGCCTTGGCCTGGGGCAAGGCGACGGCGCACCGGGATGCTCGTCAAGTCGGAAGCCTCGGCAGGGATGTTGAGGAGCCTCCAGCCCAGCCGCCAGCACCGCAAAGGTTAAGTCATCGGCGCTGAAAAAGCATTCCGGACTGAGCCGCGTCACACCTGCCGCTCCTTGCTCGCTGGAAGGCCCAGGGCCAGTCGACACCAGGTGCTTCGCGCTGGACGCGGCTCAGGAATCGAAAACAATGATGCCTGGACGCTTCGATTCCGTCGGTGATCGGGTGTGCGTCTCGGGCGCGGTCTACAGAGGTCTCGCCAGCGGCGGCAGGTCGCTGCCCAGACCCAGGGCACGCTCCATGAAGAGATTCTTGAGAGGCTCGATGCGGTCGGTCAGGGTCAACCCGAGGCTGCGCATCGCCGCCAAAGGCGGCACCTCGTTGCTGAATGTCCTCTTGATGAGATCCATGGCGGCGAGCATCGCCAGGTTGTCTCCGCGACGTGCTCGCTCGTAATGGCGAAGTGTCCAGAGACCGGCGATGTCGCGCCCGCGCTCGAGTGCCAGATCGATGGCCGCGGCCAGCTCGGCCGCATCGAGAAAGCCGAGGTTCACACCCTGGCCCGCCAGCGGGTGGACCGCATGCGCGGCATCCCCGACCAGCGCCAATCCGGGCAAGACATACTGCTTGGCATGCTGCAGACGGAGCGGGAAGGCCGCACGCGGACCCTCGACGACCAACGGGCCGAGCCGCGCCTCGGAGGCATCGGTGAGGGCGGCCGAAAAGGCGGCGTCACTCATGGCCAGCAGCTCGGCGGCACGCTCATCGGTGGCGGACCAGACGATCGAGCAGCGTCCGTCGGCGAGCGGAAGGAGAGCCAATGGTCCAGTGGGCAGGAAGCGTTGCCATGCAGTCTCCTGATGCCACTCCTGCGGCCTGACGTTGGCCACGATGGCGCGCTGGTCGTAGTCCCAGCCCTCGGTCTCGATCCCCGAGAGCTCGCGGATCAAGGAGTCGCGCCCGTCCGCGGCAACCAGAAGGCGCCCCTGCAGGATGCGCCCATCCGCGAGAACCAGGCGCGAGCCGGCCTGGGTACGCACCAGCTCGGCGATGGACGCCGGACAGAAGAGCGTCAGGTCCGGCGATGACTCCAGGGTCTCCCAAAGCGCCAGTTGGATGACCCGATTCTCGACGATATGTCCCAGATCGGGTTGTCCGAGCGACTGGGCATCGAAGTGGATGGTCCCGCCCCCGAGCGCATCCCAGACACACATCTTGCGATAGGGGCTCGCACCCAGCGCCTCGATCCGCGTCCAGGCACCGAGCCGATCCAGGATTCGCTGGCTGGCCCGGCTCAGGGCCGAGACGCGCAGGTCCACCTCGCCCTCAGGCCAGCTCCGCTGCGGCGCGCGGGTCTCGATCAGCGCAACACTGAGCCCCTTGCCGGAGCAGGCTCTGGCGAGTGCCGCGCCGACCATCCCACCACCGACCAGGATGATGTCGAAGCGCAGCTCGTCGCCCCGGGCGTCTTGGTGCTCCCTCTGTTGCCCCCTCCGTCGCTCCCGCTGTTGCTTGGGGTTTCGTTCGGGATGGGACCTGGACTCAGTATCTGGCATCGGCCTTCTCCAAAGGCACTCCGCAGGCGAGGCGGGGCAAACGGCCGCCGATCCCCATGAAGCGGTGTGCGAGTCGATGGCGGGCGGGCGGGATCAGATCGAGCCCCAGCATGGCCGCACTGCGCGCGAGCCGCAGCGGCGGCCAGGGGTTGACGAAGATTCTGGCGAGCAGATCGGTCAGACGGGCCGTGCTCGGCTGATCGGCCCCGCGCCAAACCCGATAATCCGACAGCGCCGCGGGGCCGCCGAGATCCGCGCCGGCACGGGCGCTCTGGGCCACGACCTCGGCGAGGGCGGCGACATCACGAAGACCCAGGTTGAAACCCTGGCCGGCCACGGGATGGAGCGTATGCGCCGCGTTGCCGATCAGAACGACCCGCGGCTGCACCGGGTTGCGGGTCAGCACCAGCTTCAGGGGATAGGCGCGGCGCGGCGCGACCTGCTGAAAGCGACCGAGACGGTAGCCGAAACGCGACTGGAGACGTTCCAGGAAGTCCTCATCACTGAGCGCGAGCAGGTCGCCGGTCTCGTCCCGGTGGCAGGTCCAGACGACCGAGTACCGCCCGCCCGTCATGGGCAGCAGGGCCAGGGGACCCGTGTCCGTGAATCGCTCGAAGGCCACGCCCGTCCGCGGCCGGTCGGGCGAGACGGTCGTGATGATGGCGTCCTGGTCATAGCGCTCATCCTGGACCTTCAGGTCGAGCCGTTGCCGCACCGCCGAGTCGCCGCCATCGGCCGCGACCAGCAGCGGCGTGCGCAGACGCAGACGTTCGTCCTCGCACTGCACCTCGAGATCCACTCGATCCGCCTCGACCCGGTGATCCAGGAGTCGCGCCGGGCAAAAGAGCTCGACGTCCGGTGCCACCTTGAGCGCAGAGCGAATCGCAATCCCCATGGCCCGCGCCGGGGCGACGTACCCAAGCGCATCCACGCCTGCATCCTCGCGGTCGAGCCGTGCCAACCCGCAATGGCCACGGTCGGAGACGTGGACCTGCCGGATGGGTTCCGCCTCGGGCTCGATATCCGCCCAGAGCCCGATCGCCTCGAGGATCCGCCGGCTGCCCCAGGACAGGGCGATCACGCGCTCGTCGTAGCTCGGCTGGCTCTTGGCAGACGCGGGTACGGCCTCGACGACCGCGATTCTGAGACCGCAGCCCGAGAGTGCGCATGCGAGGCTCCCCCC